>Ga0181473_100378_pt1 | contig 10696 bp, 11 predicted proteins | sample In2P11_FD_119089 | JGI IMG/M metagenome (GOLD analysis project Ga0181473, IMG submission 119089) | Clean room microbial communities from NASA Spacecraft Assembly Facility at Jet Propulsion Laboratory, Pasadena, California, USA -... ... | reverse complement strand
TTTTGTCCTGCTCAACATGACCGGTTTGGTGCTGGGCATGATTTTGATGAGTGTTTTGGGTAAATGGGCATAGATACCTTCTTTTGATATGTTTCTGTTGTGGTAGAGGTAGATTGGATATCCATGTGTGAAGAGCCGCTGACGCAAGACGAATTAATGTACATGATACCACGTCTATATGAGATTCATGAATAGGACTTTCCATGGCTGCGACCTTTTCCACAGACAGTTCTCCTTTATGTCAAGGATATAAGTTCCTACTCTTTCTGTGAAATGTTTCGTCATTGGATCGACTGGTGACAAGCAGCAGCATCAGAAGGAGGGGGAGAAGAAGAACACCCGAAGCCTCAACTATATATAGAGAGATGGAGAGAGTGTAGGCATGAAAATGTGAGAGGAAGCTTCTGAAAAATGGAAAGATATATTTTCGTTTTGAAAGATGCTTTACGAAACCCGTGACCAGGTGTGCGTTCCGTTCCAAATTTTTTGATCCGTCCAGCCATCCATCTATCTGTCTGTCTAGTAGACGATCAAGGAAACAAGCAAGCAAGTCTTACCACAGCACAGGTGTGTGTATGACTCCATGAGACTGAAGTCAGGCCACCGTGGAACGAAGAAAAACAAGAAACTGGAAAAATGAAAAGGCAAGAAACACAAGCTTGGGTAGCTTCCTGATAGGAACATGTCCTCCATTTTCCCGCCTATTGGCTCAATAGCCCATAATCCATCGTCCCTGCGATTGACACCGACGTGGGTTGTTGTGCTGCACTGTAGCGTCTCTTGGGTCCACGCACCCGCGCCCTCCATTATTCTCTTTTGTTCTAGTGCCGCAAAGGTAACGAGGGTCGAGGAGGATTAATGAAATTTGCTGTGTTTGGTAGCATTGACGCGATACCATAGCTTGTGTCTGCATTTGTGTCGAAGACCTGCATGGTCGTGTTCGTCGTATCTGTACGTGCGCCCAATCAAACAACTTTCGTGATGCTTGAGGATGGGAGGGGAAAAGGATCGCTTTGTGGGAGGCCGCTCGATTCTCATATCTCTGTAGAAGAAGTGACTCTAGATGGCTGTTTTTGTACGCATGCTATTATGCGCAATTTTTGGCTCTATTCACTCAATCTTCTGTCACTGTCCTCAACATCCTCCTCGTTGTTGTCAGTATCTGCATCGTTGACAACCTCGATGTCGTTGTTGCTACTCTGTATACCGGCCTCGGCTCTAATCTCGTCTTCCTTCTTAACCCCAGCAGCAGCAACAGCATTTCCAGCGATAGAGCCAGGTCCTCTCAGTCCTTTGCCATATTTGCAACAGCTTTCATGTCGTCTCAAATTATCCAGTCTCGGAAATCGTCGCCGACAACCCAAGTGCGCAAACTTACAGCATCTTTGCTCAGCCTTGGGAACGTGACTGGCCATATGTCTCCTGAAATTCGAACCTTCGGCATTCAACCATTGATGGCAGATGGGGCAGTGGCGACGTGCACCACGATGTGAAGCAACATGCTCATCACGGACTTGCTTGTACAGAAAGCTCTTGGTGCAGCCTGGTAATGGACAAGCAAAGGGACCCGCACTTTCATTTGTCGTGCCAGAGTCAGACGGAGGTGGTGCGCAATGCTTCTTGCTGATGTGGCCAGTCAAGGCTGCTTCACTGCTGAAGGTTGTGCTGGCAGATTTACAGCCTGACCATGCACAGCGTAGAATACCTTTCACAGCGTGTGTCGCTTTCAAGTGTTTCTTGAGGGAGAGTAGTGTTGGGAATGAGGCGCCACAGATTGAGCCGCACGGTAGTGTCCATTGACAGATTCTGCTTGACGATATGTCAGTGCCGCATTCGGGACTACACGGACGGAGAGTGGTGCATGTTGCAAAAATTTGAGATGGCGATGGCGATGGCGGATGTGGTTCATAGATGTTGCTGTGTGAGTATGGAGATGATGAGGATGCCGTGGTAGGTGATTCGATTGAAGTTAGCAAGTCGTGAGAGAGAGATTGGCTATGTGAATGTCCGTGGCCATGAGTGTTTGGATGAACATGATTAGGGCTTGGATATTGACTGTAGTGGTTCTGAAGTGGTGGTGCCCAGTTGTTGAAGGTATGAGGAGAATATTGCGTGTGTACACCTAATGGGGCTGAAAGGACAGGTGGTGCGAGCGGATAGTAACCAGGAATTTGTTGTGGTGAGACCGGAAGATTGTGCCAGCAGGACACCACAGGCCCGAACTCTGGTTGATACACAGGTGGAACGAAAGTTTGTTCTGGATGATGCTGCAGGTGCACGTTGCAGTCGTGTACGAATTGTGCATTATCGGCGTTGAAGTTTAGAAGACTGTTGCTGAGGTCGATTGTATCATCGAGTCCAAGTAGTGGCACTGTGTGAGAAAGCCCAATCTGTTTGTCATGTTGAAACGTTGAGTAATCCACGCAATCAATGCAGGAGAAATCGCAATACCCAGATCACCTGCCGTTCCACTGATTTCACCACCTTCTACCACCCAATCACGCGCGAGCATCTCAACAGTACCAACCCACAGCAGAATGCCAGCGGAAAGCGCATCGAGGGTGCCGATGGCGATGATGGTGCTTGGGTCGTTTCCATTGAAGGAGTTGAGAACGCCCAGTCCAATCGCCATACCAAGAGGCGTGATCAGAGTAAATGCCAGACCCAGCAGAATCTTCGTCATTTTGTGAGATAGCCACCTCTTTTCCCCATCCGTCGGTGGTGCGAGAAGGGTGACTCGAGCGCCGAGGGCGAGACCTTCGAAGAATTGGTGGAAGACGATGACGATGAAAAGAGTGATGAAAAACGAATCTCCTGCGACAACAAGTGTCAAGCCGATCAAGACACTGTGAAAGAGAATACCGGCTTCCATAACCAGAATGGAGAGGTGAGAATTTGGACTCAAACTTCCACCACAGTGATGGTGACCCAGATTTGCGAGAGTCACGCCTTTAGTTGCGGAACCGCCGGCGTCAGGCTTGGAAGAGGGTAGAGTTTCGTCGTTCGACGAGGTTTCCTCGAGCGGTGGATTATGGCGATTTCTCAAAAGAATAAAGCGATGTCCGGCATATTCGATGAGGAAGGAGACGAACAGACCTGCAAGTACAATTGCAGATGTGACACCTTCGTACGCAAGACCACCCAGGCAAGGATTTCCAAACATGAGAGAGGCATGAGTGTAGAGCTAGCGAATGGTTGGTTAGAATTTCATCAATTGACGGAGGAATGGTTAGAGCTCACATGAATAAGTGCGGTTGCAAGAATGACACCAGTTCCAAATTGCTTGACAATCGAAATTCCTGTTCTGTTCAATGCTCTGAAGGGCAATCTATGCAACAGCATTGGAGCGAAAACACCGATGCCACCCGTCACCATGATCACGAATATCGTGCCAACGCGGAGGCCGACGTTGTACTCTCGTGTTCTGACACCGCAGTCTATAGCCGCTTCACTTTCTGGTTCACCGGTGCCAACGCAGTGCCTTGATTGTTCATCAGTATGCATCAGAAACAAACTTCGGAGACGTGGCTTACTCAACGCCAGCATGAAAGTGGCAATTTTCACCTGTTGCACCACTTTCGGTCGTGACAGGCTCCTCTCCAGAAGCCAATATCTGGACATCTGCTCCGTCAGGACCTACGCAGAACCTACGACGGAGTCAATCACTTGAAAAACAGTATTGGGAGTGTCTCAACATACTGTTCGGAGCCGTGGGAGTGACAGCCGGTATACTGTGCTGGAGGCTCTCCAGTCATAGTCGCAGCAACCCCAACAAGAACTTCCTCCCCTGTAGGACCAACGCAATACCTACCTGGTCGTCAGTATGTTGATGGTTCATCACGTTGGTTGTATCTACACTTCACTTCCATGTTTGTGGCAGTCAGTCACAGCAGTTGTCTCAACTCCTCCAGTTGTCTCAGCATTTACGCTGGCTGGTGTTGTAATGGTGTTCAACGTTGATAATGGCAATGTATATGTGACGAGAGGACTCTCAACGCCGTCAGGACCGTAGCACCATCTGGAGGTGTGGATTAGCAAAAGGTTGTTATACGCACAACATTGACTCACTCAACATTGGAATGGTTGTGACAGCCGGTGTACGTCGTCTGTGACCATACTGTTGCAGCGAGTTGAGATATGACTAGAATGCTGATTGACTTCATGCTGCGAACGATATGAAGGTTAGAACGTTTGGGCTGACAACGAAAAAGAACAATCTGGATCAATTTGGGGTGACTCTCCTCGGCTTTATTCATCGTGACTGCAAGAGATTTTCTGTATGCAGATTTGAGGGCAACTGCCTACCGTGGAAGTTACCACACATATGGTCTTCAATAGCCGAACAGTATACCCTGCATTGACACATGGTAGGCCGATAACGGAAAGAAATCCACGGAACATCGATCGGAAAGCACAATTTCCTGAAGGAAGAACGGGCGTTTGCCCAAGGTAAGTTCTGGATGTAACCAGTGCAGAGGGGAACATAACAGCAAAAGGACGAGGATCCATATGCCCAGGCTGATGCCAAGGCATGGTGGATACCGAGCTCTGAGGTACTCAAAATGTATCCCATCCATTGTTGACGAATGAACAAAGTAATGTGAATCACCATTTTGTGGCCCAGAGCCTTCCTCAGCTAGGTCGCCTGCATATTTCTGAAGCATCGGGAGGGTGTTATAGCTTCTAGAGGTCGCCGAAGCTGACAAGAGTGTGCATGTGGTCGGAAATCATAGTGTACACCTTACTCGGGAATTTTGGTTGCACCGTGAGGGCTTATCGCCACAAGTGTGTGAAAAGATGACCGAGATATGTGCCTGGTTGTAAGTGGTGATCTGCATTAATGTTCTCGAGTAGATGTCGGTTAATCTCGAATTGGGAAGCCTGTGAGAAAGTCGTGTCTTCGAAGATGGACTTCCACTGCCTGCCACTTGCACGTTGTTTCCGCACAGCTCCACCCTCACCTTCAGTCCAATTGGGGACTCCTCCAGCATACTGATCAGGTAGTGAGTATCGCAACTCTATGCATGATGAAAATCTCTGGACATGCTCAACATGAATTTTGAGCCTGAATGCAGCATTTTCCTATGGGGACGTCTTCAAGGTCCTCATCTTGGCACCAACGGGGAAATTGTGATACCTCCACGCCAATTCATATATTCATGCTTGATCGACCAGGATGGGAGCAATGGAGCGAGACACAGCATGGTAGCTTCGGCGGGAAAATCAACTCGATCGGGCGTTGAAGCTTTCAGCATATAAAATTTTGCTTCGATTGCGACAAATCCGATGGAAGCTGAGTAGAAGGAGCCGACGATCAGCCTAGCTCTGAAAGCTCACCAGTGTACAAAAGAGCATTCAGGCCCTTCCTGTAAGCTCCCTACCTGGCAGCTCATCCATCTGCAAATCTTCGGTCCTTTGACTATTTTTCATTCAAAATGAAGACCACATCGTTGTTACCACTGCTCACCGTAGCAACGTCAGTCCTGGCGGCCCCGACTGCACTCGAACCAAGACAAGCCCATCAAATCAATGTGTCAGCGGCCACTGCCTGGAATGCTGGGGCAGCAAACCAATACCCCATCCATTCATCCTGCAATGCCTCGGAGGCCGCTCAGATCAGACAAGGTCTTGCTGAAGCAATTATCCTTGCCGACCATGCGAAGCAACACGTCCTCAGATGGGGTAGAAAGTCGCAACTTTACCGCAAGTACTTTAGTGAACAACCTACCGGTGAGGTGATTGGGAACTATGACAGAATCGTCAGTGCCGACAAGGGTGAAGTTCTTTTCCGTTGTGACAACCCTGATGGCAACTGTGACCTACCTGGTAAGAAGAGCCATGTCGTGTTTCCAAATGGCCAACGCTGACACGTCTCAGGATGGGGTGGCCACTGGAGAGGCGCGAACGGTACCGACGAAACGGTCATTTGCCCACTGTCCTACTTTACTCGCCGACCATTGACCCAGATGTGTGGTTTGGGGTATACCGTCTCAGAATCGCCATCAAACACTTTCTGGGCTTCCGACCTCATGCACCGTTTGTACCACATGCCTGCGATTGGTGAGGAATGGATTGAACATTATGCCGATGATTATGAGGAGGTGATTGACCTCACAGCCAATAACGCCACCTTTTCGACACATGATAGTGACACTCTGCAATTCTTTGCATTGGAAGTATATGCATACGACATTGCTGCCCCAGGCGTTGGTTGTGCGGGCACTGCTCATCGGGCTGCAGCACCAGCATCAAGCTCTGTTTCCAGCGCCGTCGCCAGTTCGACCTCTTCTGCTGCTGCTTCCGCCCCCACGTCTGGCACAGCCACCAACTCTCAGGCTGCTAGCTTGACATCGTCGTTGCCTGCAAACTGTCATACACATGAAGGTGGAGATGTCCATTGCATATAGATGCGTTCAAACACGATATCCACGGTTCTAGTCGATTGAAATGCCCAAAAAAGGGAGTTTGGGAAACGGAGGGTTACTTGATAGACTAGATACTCCGAACCACAGTGCCACAGAAAACTTCTGACTTTGCACCACTTGATCAAGTATTTCAGCCTGTGTAGGAAGAATTGTGCATTTATGCACTATTGATGTAGAGCTCCTGTGCTTTTGTCTCCCACCAACATTGATGTGTGTTTCCTCACCAGATGTAATCGTTAAGCTACGGGTTAACGGTTAAGCCAAAAAGACACTGGCACGACTCGGTTCTGCCGAGCGTTGCCACCGTAGCCGCTTATATCGTTCAGTAGACCCGAAAACCACACAGATTAGGGACTGATTACACGTGACTCTGGGGGAGATGTGTGGCCATGCCCTTCAGCGACCTCTCGAATAACTTATGACCACAAATACCATCACCAAGCAACGGACATCTGTGGGAGAAGATCATGACTTTGAACTCGTGGCAGAAACAGAATTGAGAGGAAGTCTTGCAACTCGCCGAATCACATCGGGCGCTAAGATGAAGGGGGAGCACCTTGTACTGCAGAGATCAGTACTTCACCCGTTGCAAGACAAGGGACAAGATCAAAACCAAAAAAAAAAAAAAAACAAGATATCTCAATGTTGGTTTTGCTTGTGAAGTTAATTGTCCAAGCCGGAACAGGCACGAGGTGATGTAATGGCCCAGGAAACAAGATCCGTACCGAATGCTTGGGCACGGCATGATTGAAGCGGAAGAGAATGACAACATGACTGGAGGTATTTGAATCCTCGTCGTCACTATCCTCTATACTCCCGAGAGGAGCCCCGATACAGTCTTGGCAAAATCCGGGCGGCAGGATGACTAAATTGATACCTAGAGGTAGTAGTTAGGTGATGGCTTGTATGTATCAAATACATCAAATCGTATCAAAACTCACCCAAAAAGTGTGCCAAGACTGTATCGAAGCTCCTCTCGGGAGTACCGAGGATAGCGTCTGTACCGAAGGAGTTTCTGGGCTCACCGGTGGTGTTTGATTGAATACTGAAGATTGTCAGAAGATGGCTGGATTCGAATTGGAGCAACGGACAACCAGAAACACTGAGCAGCTGACCAACGAACAGAATCGACGTTGGGTAGAGGCAAGACGTTGTGCCGTTTAATATTAACTCTCCAAAATTGGATTGGTGGTTTTGGAGATAGAGAGGAGGAGCACATGTCACGGCGATATTCAATCGACTTCTGCCAAAGCAAAATAGACAGGCCAAACATGAAGCTCTCTCTTCAAGTCAGCCTGAAAGCCGAGGAACCTGACGCGTAGTCGGACACATGATTAATCCCACCAGCCTGGACTCAATGGACTGCACTCCATCGCGTGCCCCGATCCAAACATGCCTCCTTCGTACCCATGTCGCGTTCAGTGCAAAGCAACACTGATCCAGCCACTTACGAGAACATGGACCGCCACCATCTTAGTTGGAGACAGAAACTTTGGTTCGATAGCCCGTCCAGAAGGCGTTTAGTAACATGCACCATTCCCTATTTTTGCAGCATACCCAGGATCAATAACGTACCTGTATCTTGTGTATCTACACAGATGCGAAAGCGAGCGAGATAGAAATAAACGTCGTATCATCTACTTGTGGACGATGGGTCTCGCAGCACTGGTGGTCGTTCTAGACAAAACACCACAACATTGTGAAGACACCCTTGACCCTCCGCTGGTGGGGCAGATGACCAAGTCAAGAGGACAAACCTGGAAACTTGCCTGGTCGGTACCTGCACTTGGCTCGCATCCAAGTTGCCAGTCAAATGTACGCTTGAATGCATGGCAGACCTCACCTATACAATGGCATAGAACATGTAACATATACTTCGTACCTGTCTTCTGAAGTTGCTTCTCTCCTCTTTCTATCCACTTCTCCGTTGACTGAACGTTCCAGCTTTCCGAACATCTACTCCAACCTGCTGCGCAGTGTTTTATGCAATTGAGTGGCAGGTCCATCCATGTTTGATATTCTCATCCCTGAAACGATCGTCACATTTAAGCCGGTTGACGCGAATCAAGACAAATCACATCTGAGCCAGCGAGATCAACCCTGAGAAATCCCTTTCCTCACTTCCGTACTCTCCGCGTCCTGCTCATGTCTCTCATGAGACAGCGTTCAACTTCATACGAGACAGTAGCATCACTATAGTTCACCATGTCGTTTCTACGCAGAACTGACGACCCTCAAAATACTTCCAGCGTCTTTCCGACTTATCTTATTCCTGCTCTTCCTTACCGTCGCAAATCGCGCCAATCCAGCACAGATAGCACAGACTCTTCGCTTTCTTTCATGTCAATTGCTTCAAGTCTTTCTAACCCATTCACGCGCTGTCCGACTCCCACACCGATCTCCTCGTCGTCTTCTATGGTCATCCCTCCTACCGATAAGTTTCTCAACGGGCACAGCTCTCACATCCACTGTGCCAAATGTTCTACAGACCTATGTCTCACCTCTCAGATCATCAGCAAGGGTTTCACTGGACGACATGGTCGAGCATATCTGGTCCAAGGCACTCCATCTCACGTCAATGTTTCAACCGTGGCACTACCAAATACTGTTCAAGGCAAATCTGTCGCCAGAAACCTTGTGACTGGGGCACATACCGTGAGCGACATTACGTGCGTAATCTGCGGTACTGTTCTGGGATGGAAATATGTTGAAGCCGGTGAAGAAAGTCAGAAATACAAGGTTGGGAAATACATTTTGGAGACCAGGCGCGTCAAGACGAGCGTAAACTGGGAAAACGACGAGAACGACGATGCCGATGACGATTACACATCTGTTACGCCTTTACCTTCGAGCGAACTACGAAAACTTGTCGATGCTCCAGCGGGAGACGGCGGGGTTGATGACATCACCTTCGACAGTCAAGATGAGGACGAGTGTGAGGATTTGTTTGCAGGTGTTTGGAGTCCACAACTTGCAGCCAAACGACGACAAAGACGAAGAGACAGATTCAGCCGTCGAGAGAAAGAAAAGGCAGTGGCTGCAAGATCTCGAAGCCGCGACACCCTCTCTTGAGCAGACCCCGACATCAGGTCGACTCTCCGTTCCATATTATACCTCGGTAATAGATGACTACCCTTCCACCACTCAGCAAATGCCTTGACCACACATCAATATTTATCATCTATTATTTCCAGCGATTTGGCGATGCATTTGAGTTCTAGAATTTTGAATTTTCTGGCTAACGCGATGATACCCTGGGAGCTTCGATTTCTCGATCGATCATTATGACACCCTTTTTTTTTAGGAACGGTGGTTTGAAGATTTACACTTGCAGGACATCTGGTTTTGAGGCGATTTGTTACGAAAGGAAATGCGAAAGAGGAGGGTTGAAACACAAGAGATTGGCCGAGATTCGTGTTATTTCGAGGTTTCGAAAGGGAGTTGGGAGTTTGTGTTGCAATGGAAGCATTTTAATGGGCGAATTTGGCGAACATGGTGAAATACATTTTCGAACTCTGCTCTGCTCTTGCTCAGCTCAATCTTTTAGCGATGCCACTTAGGTAGCTCAATTCATGATTTACTTCGATGGAACGACTTCCAACTGTGTGAAACAAATTGCAAGGCAAAAATGCTTTGCCGCCTCGATTGCTGCTGATTGAACTACGTGAATGCTCAAGTCCCTATACAGTCCTTCAAAAGAAAATAATTGATTTCAGGCCCCTTCCACCAGCCCAGCATCAAGCAGATATCATGCCACATGAGGGAGAGAACTCATACCCCTGAATCCTCAACATCTTCGACTCTCGCCTTCTTGCTTGTGGATCCCGTGCTCATCACCGACTCCTTGTCGTCTCCGACATCGAGGAACTCGACTTTCCGTTTTCCCTTCCCAGTCCCAGTCCCAGTCCCACTTCCGCTTCCAGCGACATCGGTTTGGATGCCAGCCTTTGCGCTGCTCGACTCTGTCTCGACTGCACCGTTCGTGGCCTTCTTACCCTTCCGCTTCACGAGCCCGCTCTTGCCCAGGTCGGTCGCGCCCTCGCTGGCCTGCGCCAGCAACCGTTCTTGCTCTGCTTTGTTGCTGCCTGCGGTCCCCAGGATCTCGCCCAGCACGCCACCGATTGACTCTTTGATCATGTCTGCTTCTGGCTCCACCCTCACCTTCAGTCCAATTGGGGACTCCTCCAGCATACTGATCAGGTAGTGAGTATCGCAACTCTATGCATGATGAAAATCTCTGGACATGCTCAACATGAATTTTGAGCCTGAAT
>Ga0181473_100377_pt1 | contig 10696 bp, 9 predicted proteins | sample In2P11_FD_119089 | JGI IMG/M metagenome (GOLD analysis project Ga0181473, IMG submission 119089) | Clean room microbial communities from NASA Spacecraft Assembly Facility at Jet Propulsion Laboratory, Pasadena, California, USA -... ... | reverse complement strand
AGGGGGGTTTTGTTTTAGGCAGAGGACTATCTATAACTAGGAAAAGTTCAAGAGTCTGGGATCTTTTAGTAAAATCTAGCTTTTGATAAGCTTCTATCAGGCTTTCATGAGAAAAAGGATGGGTTGGTGTAATAGTTGGAGCTTGCAACATCTTTTCAATGGACTCAGAATTGACGAAACAAAGGATTTCTTGTGTGGGTGAAATGATTGCTCCTTGAATGGGATCATAGGACTCATGGCATTTCCTGACAAATTCAGGTGCTCTGTGTATCTGAGGGAAATTGTAGTAGGGAAGGAGGGAGTCTCACAATCCTATTTCATTTGTCTGATCAATTAATTGATCCTCCATCCAGTAATAAATTTCATATAAATCAAATTGAGAAGAAGACTTAATGCTTTTACAATCTCTGTTGACCAGGGGAGTGTGATGGAAGTCAACTTGCGGATGAATAAGAGGATTTGGGATTTTTGCAATTTCTTTTCCCTTAGGAGGCATCTTATCAAATGAATTGCAGACTGAAAGTGATGGAAATGGAAAAAATCAGTTTGAAACTGAGTGATAACAATTAAAACAATATGATTGAAAAGTGACAATTGGACCTAGATGTCGGCTTTCTTCTGAACATGACAAAGTAATTGCTTAAGTATTGAACTGTCATTGAGCTGTAAGGAGGAAATCTTGAGTGATCAATTTAGTTATAGAAATGCACTTTGTAACAATTTTCATGAAGGAAAAGGGATTATAATGGAAAAAAATGGAGCGGGACTGTATAATGAACGGCTAAATATTCATTAATTATCCAACAGGATTAATAAACAGGTCTATGGGGAATAAATTTGCGGGAGTGAGAATTGAATGAATAACAGATATGCGGTAGTTGATTGGATGGAGGAAGTGACATGGAGTGGATGTGGACAATGACGTTGGAGCGGCGGTAAACGGTCAAATGGTTAAATCCTTTTCATCTTTCCTTACATCCTGCACACCCCCCGCCGATAAAGTTTGGATGACAAATGAGGGATGAGGAGTAATGTGGGCCATTTGATCTCAGGGGAGTGTGCAGGATGTAAGGAAAGATGAAAAGGATTTAACATCGTGAAGCAGAAAGTGATGGTGGGGTCAAGCTTTCTGGCAGATGTGACAATTTGGTATGGTGGGCGAATGAATGAACGAAGTTAGGATATTCGTAAAATTACATTGATACTTAGGATTATGGTTAATTAAAGCCCATACTATATGCACATTTTTGCAATGTTATAACTTAGGATAAAATCCTTTCATACTCCAATTGTATTCCATTTGTCTACCTACCCTTATCTTTCCCAACATTTTCTCACTTAGTTTTCCGAGTGCATTTAAACTAGCAACTCAATATTTTCCTTTTAATGACTAATCTACTTCTATCCCTTATTTCCTCCATTTGCTTAGATTAAATTGTTGAGCCAATTTTATTTGCTACCTATTGACAAACAATTTAAATCAAATCCAACCATGATTAAACTGTACAATTGGATTGTATGAACTAGTGCAACATTTAAACAATCTGCACACAACCTTTATTTGCAAAAATAAAATAGACTAGGAGTAGTGGCATTTGGATTTGCAACACTTTCAGAGTTTATTGTTTTTTCTTTCTAGCCTAACATTTTATTTTTGCCTTCATTTTTTAGGGCATTTATTCTACCTTTTATTTGATATGGACTCATTCATAAAAATATCCCTAACATTTTTTATTTAATATTCTTTTTGTCCTTATCTTAACTTAACATTTTTATGAAATATATTTTCATTTTTTGACTAATTGATACTAACTAACCAAAACCAAAAAATGCCACAACACAATGATGCTGACAAAGTAAAATTCAAGGTACTAGAATTGGTGGCCATGACTCTAATGGTAGAGGGAATAAAGGACAACCTTGTCCCATTCATAGCCAACATCAATCATGCTTAGGAAATGTATGAAACCTCGTCAAAGTTATTCACTATTAAAAACATTGGTCAAGTGGAAAGCTTGAAGAATGGACTAAGGACAACAAAGATGACTAAAGAAGATACAATGGCCTCCTTCTTTGTGAAGACAGAAAGAATCAGAGATGATCTTTTGGCATTGATGAATTTTTTCTAGACAAAGAACTCGTAATCATTGCTCTATTAGGATTGCCACCTACTTGGGGTGCATTTGCTGCAGGGCTTAACAGTTGGAAGGAAGCACCCACTTTTAAAGAACTACGGACTGCTTGCAGTCAGGAAGAATTGGGTATCTCATTAGTTTCCAATTCTGAAGATGTTTCAAATGCCTACATTTCTCAACATAAAGGAAAGAAATCAAAATGACCAAGGAAGAAAGTTGACATGTCCAAGGTAGAATGCTATCAATGTCATAAGAAGGGTCGCTACAGGAGCGACTGTCCCAACAATCCAAGAAACAAGAAGAGAGAAAGAGGTCAAGCCAATGTTGTTGAAGAAGAAGACCTAAAGAAAGCCAAACTTGAAGAACCTAACATAAGGGACTTACACTACTAAGTCCATTGCTTGTAGCCTTAGATATCTTATTTTATATTTTTGATGTTTTAGAATTTATAGGTTTTTAACATGTTTTTGGAAAAATACATACTTTGTTTTTGCAAATTTATAGGTATCCCTCAAGCTTTGGAGGGAGCCCCCAACAACTCCCGAAGATAAGTATCTCATTTCCTTTCAATTTTTGGTTTCATGTACTCATTTAGTTGTGATTATATTAAATACTAATCATCATTCTCCCTCTATTGTCTTGATTAGGAAAACATCTGCTATATTCTCAAGGATTATGAAAGAGGACCTCTCAAGAGTCAAGACAACGTTTGTCAAGGAACAAAGGTATGCTTTTAAACATTGATTTCTTTATAATAAATGTTTATTCATATGACAATCTATCACTAACATTGTTGTGTCTAGCTATAGTGAATCATATTGATTCTATTTTTGGGCGATTCATCACTTAATAAATCTACCCCTCCTATTCTTAACTGATTTTATAGAACCCTAGACAAGTTCTCTAGAAAACCCTAACCTAAGTGTATGCTGACGATGTGTGAAACTCTAGTCTACTTAGGGTCATTGTGAAATGTTGTTTGAAGTTCTTGTTGGTGATGTCATATTTGGGATTTTGGTATGATCAGGAAAAGCTAACGGGTTAGGGTTGAATGATAAAACATAAAATCCCAAACCTTTGGAATATTGGTAATCTTGGGTTGTCTATGTTCCTATATTGAAACTCTAACTCATTAGGGAATGTGTAAGCAAGACCCTTATAATGTCTTAGAAATGATTTCCTTGGTATGTGTGTGTTTGTCTCATCAAACCCTAGTCTAATCAAGTTTGTTGTATGTCTAACTCTTATTGATCTTTGTGAAGTTAGGTTTGCCTATGCATGATGGTGAAGTCCTAGATGTATGAATTAACCTATTTGTAGGTGATCATGAATCCTAGGGTTTGGAACTAAGCCCTAGTCAAAGTTTGTTTCTCTAGGATGACAATATTTGTGAAATTCCAGGGTTTTGGAGTTAAACGTTTAGTAGGAGTGAAAATCTCTGATGTATGATGATAATTTGAGATTTGTGTAAGATTGCTAAAATATGAGTTTTAATTGGAATTGATGTTTGATTGAAAATCTAGGGTTTGCAACTAACCCTAGTGGAAGCTGGTCATGTTAATGATTCAGCTGTGGTTGGTTCTGATTGATTCTTTTGTATGAAGTCTAGGATTTGTATGAATCCCTAGTGGAAAGTCTAACTTATGACTTCTGAAAGTTGTTAGATGCCTTGTAGATCTATATTTGTTTGAATTGTTTCTAGGGTTTGCTATATGTTGTAGTAGGGTATGTCACACCTTTGAAAGAAACATTGAAACCCTAGATGGAATGAAAGTTGTTATGAAGTAGTCTAGGGTTTATGACAAAGTCCCTAGCAAGATGTTGAAGAGTATGTGTATCTTGTTTAAATTTGGGTATCTGATATATGTAAGGTTGAAATGCTTCTGTAATTCTGATATGGCTAACTTCATGCTTCTATAGATTTGGTTGTACTTGTTATTTAAGTTGTGCAGGTACATAATCTTCAATATGGTGAAGATGCTCGTTTATGTGATAAGCATGATGAAGTTATGTGATAAGCATGATGAGGATGATGATAAATCTGATGAAATGGTTGGAAGCCACGAAAGATTCTCCGATGACGAAAATAAGAAGTTAATCTCCTTGAGGAAGCCTTGAATAAAAGAGATCTCCCTAAGATTAAGAGGGAGTTTGGATAAAGAGATGCTCCTTGGTTGAGAGGGAGGGCATAGCTTGGTTTGATTGAAGAATGAATTTAAGAGGATATGTTGCTGCATGAGAAGTACGAAAGGAAACTATATGATTGAGGAATCTTCTTTCAAAGATTCAGTTGATTGTCCTACTATGATTAGTTGAGAAGCAACATCAAGTTGTCTGGAAGACCTCAAAGGTTTGTATTTGATTATGTACATATGAAAGTATATTATTGATTGGGGTTGTGTTTGTATAGGTGAATCTCTCGAAGGTTTTGATAACATGATAGTTACCAATCAGTTTGATTGGGAGAGATTGGTCATTCTTGATCTTCTAGATGAAGGAGTGTTGAGGCTTTGTGAGTAAAGCATTCACTGGGAGGACATCTGGTCGACACTTTGTGTTGATCTCTAGGTCTTGAAGTTGGAAAAGGTGGTGTTGATTATAGAGCTTTGTTTTTGATACACACTTGGATCTTTGGGTTAGTGGTTAGCAAGTAAGCTTGATGGTACCTAGAGAGGTTGAAAGCTTGACTTCATCTTAGTCCCACGGGGATAGATTTCCCTGGTCAAGAATCTAGTTCGTGGCATTGCAGTGCCTAAATTGTTGAGAGACCAATGGATAGATTTCCCTAGTCAAGAATCTAGTCCAATGGCATTGCAGTGCCTAAGGTTCTTCATGGTTCAAATAGTTGAGATCTTCCTTGCATTTGTATATGATGAATACCTCCCTAGTTAAGAGGGAGTGTTGGAAAATGTAACTAGGTTCGGTATTCATTAAATGTATTTGAGTCATCTTGTAATGCATTTGTCAAAAGAATAAAGAAAATAATTTTTATTATTATAATTGTGACTTACTAAAGCATGAGTTTCATGCTTGGGTCACCATGTTTTAGGTCAAAGTCCCCATTGAGGACTTCTAGGATTTATTCTGAGTCAATAGAGTCATTGTACTGTTAAAGAGAACCTTCTTGGGCTTTTGAATAATGTAAAAAGGTTTATTATTGAGTCAAATATAATTTATGTATCCTCCACATCAAATCGGCCTAGAAGAGATCAAGTTGGCCCAAGGACATCAATTCAACATCCCTTGAAGCCTATAAATAGAAGCAATTCGAACTCATTTGGAGTATCTCATCTCAAGCAAGTTCGATATCTCTAAGGAAGCTGAAGAAGTGCGAAGTGGGTCTAAGGAAGCCAAAAGAAGTGCGATTTGGGTGAAGTCTAAGGACAAGAAGAAAAATGAAATTTTGATGCCTCTCTCTCTCTGTTTCGTGCCCTAGTTTTGGATATCGAAGTCTTCCAAGTTTTGCTGATACCAAAAGCTGCCTAATGATAGAAGCTGCCTGATGTCGGAAGCTGCTACATAGTCGAAGTTGCTGGAAAGGAGGTCGAAATCTGGGAGGCTGACTTGGTGTGGAGGGAAGGTTTTGTTTTTGTCTAGGGTGAAGCGTCTCTAAGAATACTATTGAAAGGAAAAGAATTTTGACAGGGTTTCCTCCTCGAGGGGGGTTTTTCCTTGGCATAGTGCCTACTTCTGGTGTCCATTGTTTTATGTGTTACTGCTTTGGTAATTGCTTGATGAACTAAAAGAAAGAAGATATAAAGAAAACCTAATAAGAAGTCAAGAACATCATAAGTAATTATCAAGTATAAGAAAATCTTTCCGCCTTTCTGATTTTCTAACAATGTCATCATCATTGTCACTTGTTATGCCACATTATTGCCGCGTGTCACCCAGAAAAAATTCACTTGGTTACCCAAAAAGGCCAAATATACCTACCACATGTCACCACCTGAGACAAGCACGTCACCTGCTTAGCCATGTCATCACAATCTCGGGTCCCCATGCCATTCTGTCTATCAAACTTCATAAACACTCAGGGATTAGGGCTAATCCATATTTATGTTAATGTAAGCCTTACTTAACTGGGCCTTGGCCATTTCATTTAACTAACCTCAAAAACCAATCTAGTCCTGCCTCTTGTCGTTGTTGCCGTTTGTCACTGATACCATATCACCAACCTTGTAAACAAGTCATGCTCTTCCACCGATAATAGCTGCTAGCTTACTCATCACGGTCAAGTATCTTGCCATGTCATCTCGGCTTGTAGCTCCACTGATCATCGCTTGTTGCTGTTTGTGCATTAGATGGAATGAGCAATTTGATAAGTGCTTAACCATTGCTTGCAGACCCCTTGCAACTGGGAGTTGTGACTGTGAGCTTGGAACCCTATTGCTTGCCAGTTATTTCTCTTCCTCTTGAGCTTCGGTTCCATTATTTGGTGCCAATCTGATGGGGAAAGGCCCATGCTATAACCATGGCTTAGCTAGAATATTGCTTGATCTACCAACTTCAAACTTGATTTTATCTTCATTCCTTGGGAGTTAGATCAAATGCCATACACTGTTAAAAAGGTCTCGGAGAGGGCCATCCAACCATGTACGTTTCAAGTGATTTTGAGTAAATCACCTATAGACAAAATGCCTTTAAAGATAGGCTGCATAGCAATGAACAAGACATCATAGAATTAACATATTGTGAATAGATCATCAAGCACAACAAACTCCCCTCAAACCTAACATCACTTGCCATCAATGGCAACCAAATGTCAAAGTTTCAAATTGCTTAACAAAATCCGCTATATGGGTTTTGTTTCTAGATGCCCTGAGATGGTTCTATGTTGTTCATATAAGCTCCAAGTTGAAAAAGGTCAGCCCTAGCTCGTGGTCAAATTAGGAGTCAACAACATAATACATGGAGGAAAGTAAAGGATGAAGTGCTACCACACAAGAACCGACACTTACAAACTTATGGTTTTCACACAAGAACCAACCACAAGAAGCTGAAATTCAGAATTAAAAATTATAAATATAGGGTTTGTTCTTTTAAATTCAACTAGGTATGCCTTGATTTTTTCAAGTGTTGGTAAACAAAAAAAATTAGTTATCAAGAACATGGTACAAGCTATAATGAAATTTTTGAGAAATATGATGGGTACCCACAAGAACATTTTAAGGAGCGACACGTACATTTTGAAGAATCACAGGTACACTTTGAGCAGTAACAAGTACAATTTAAGGAAAGGGCAAAGTTTGAAGAGAGGAAAATTAAAACTTAAGGAGGATATAAAAGGATGAAGACAATATTGAATGCAACATAATATGTAGAAGATGTATAGACAATTTTGATTGCATGAGGACATGCTCCATCTTTAGTTCGGGGGAGATGTCGGTCATCTCTTTGATCAAGAATTTTGCTATAGTTTTTGACTTCTTTAGTGTTAAAAAAACCTTTCTTAGTCATTTATGACAATATTATCCCATATTTTGCCATATTTTGCCAATATTAACACTTTCCCAAGGTATTTATATTGAATTTTTAATTTTTAAAATGTCTTGTAATTAATTGCTTTGTAAAATAAAATTGCAAATTTTAGTAGATTTCGTAAATCATCATTCATTGTTATATTTGTAGGAGGTCTGGGTAAAATCTAGAAGATGGGTTTTGATCATGAGGATACCGAGATGGCGAGTCTTCTACTCGTTAGTCTTGAAATAACTCTGAGACCTTGCTCAACACACGGTCAATGTGAGCACTCTAGCAACTGAAACACAATGAGCTGCTAAATTCACCTAGATCCAAGTTTTAAAGATTAGATCCATGTTATGAGTTCCCAGTCAAGTCGATTGAATCAGATCTTACTCTTATAATATGTTATAATTAATATAGAACGTGCTTTTTGGGTATGTTATTGAATTTTTGCTTATACATATAAGCAAACTTAGCTTGCTAAAGTATGTTATTATTTTGAGAACTCAGATTTCAACTTGAGAGCTTGGATTGGGATTGTAGAACTACTCTTCACTACTTTGATCAATTATAGAGTGATTTTGAAGTTTCAAGTTCTAATCTTAAGTTAAGTTTACTTGTTGAGAATTGGAATGGCCCCACCACTCAAGCAAATACACTCTCTCAATGTTGTGCATCATCATGGTAAATATTTATTTTTTCATGCTATTTATTATCACATTCTCTAGGTTTATATGTTCTAATTACATCTTGTACATTTAGATTTAAAACTGGTTATGAAACTAGTCTCTTGACCATTTTGTAAATAAGCTTTAAAATCTAGTTTTGAAACCTTTGTTCATAAGTATTCCTCACTGATTATTTTAATGTTATGTTACCTATTTAATAAATATTTAATTTTGTTTTAATTTAGCTATTAATGGGCCTCACTAATAGGTATATAATAAGGCCCATTTTGCCATCCTTCAACATTTATTTACCTCCTTGCATTTGATCACACCTTTTTTATTATAATGTGTTTAATTAGGAAGATTAAAGGATGTTTATCGTATCTTGTGGCCTAACATGGTTAATGTGTAGGAAAAGGGTGCATTTATTATGCAAAAATACATTGGAGGTATCTGGAGGAGATGGAGGAGGCTTTTCCCATGCATTTACTCACCTACAACTCAACTTTCTCCTTGTATTTACTCACCTACAGTTCGAGGATCTATTGAACACCTGATGCAGTCAATGATTTCAAGGATCATAGGGAGCTAGATCCACCTTTCTAGGGATTTTAGAGGGAAGCAGCCCTCCTTACAAGGAGGCTTCCCTCTCAGCCACTTTTGCATAAATAAGGAAGCCCAAGGGCTCAAAAGGATTCAAACATTTAGAGAAGAATATTGACTGCTAGGTCTAAGAGCTTGTACTTGTCATTTTCAGTTTTCATATCATGTCCTTGAGCACTGCTTTATATCAAAGAAAAACATCCTGTGATCATAAATATGAGTTTGTTTTAGAAGTATGAGTCCCCTTGGGTTGGGGCCCAACCCAAAGGCTCTAGTCTCTCTCATTTGTACATTTTATTATGCATCCTTCTTTTCTGTACTTACATTAGCAGTATTTCCTTTCTTGCAAAATTTGTTTACATAAAAGGTTGCCTTTGCAGATTCATCAATCACTTCTCTCGGAAAGTGTGGTTGTAGGCCTTGTAATGGAAAACATAAAAGGATAGGTTTCATTTTCCATGAAGTAGAAAGATCTGGAATAAAATTCAACTCATCCTTCCCTTTCTAGTTTAATTTTCTACATTTAACATAGTTAGCATGCTTTAGATGTTTTGCAAGATTGAGTGATATTTGTGGTGTGCATATCATAATGTTGGACTGTAAGGCATAACACTATCATTCCCACTTTTCATCCTACTATTAGCACCCTCCTTCCTCCCTCAACAAATACTTCAAAAAAACTGTTCATCGAGAGTTCATTTCAGCTTTGCTCAAGGCCTATATGTGCATTTCTCCTTGTGCAAGATCGGTCCCTGAGGGCTACTAAGATTGGAAAAGACCTCATACAACCTTCTTCCCCCCTCCACTACCCTTCCTCCTCAGATCACCTTTTAAGCCCTCAGAATGCTCTTAGATTCGATCCTATAGCAAAACAGGGAAATCCTATAGCATCCTATAACAATCTTGTAGCATCCTATAGCGCCATGTAAAGGCTTTCCAAACTTGACTATAATTTTCCTTAAAGCTTGATTTTTGCCTCATAGCCCTTCATGATGCCCCATAGGCCTTGAAATGTAATATCCCTAACCCGGAATATTCCTCAAACCCTAGCAAAACTCCAACCAAGTATGTGCAAATGATATAATAACCCAAAAATGACAAAATAACTGTGGCATAGCATATAATAATGTAAATAGGAAATATAAGCAGATACTCAAGAAATGCAACATAAAATGCTAAGCCATTTTATTATACTGAGCAATAAGAGAAGCACAAGAGGTGATCAGAAAGATGGCACCTCGACTTGCACAAGGCAAGTGAAGAAATACTCTCAGAATAACAAACAATGGTCTCTCTGCGTGGATGCTGCTGCTAGAAAACAAATGATGATTTGGGGCTGCTTCCCTCATCGGGAAAACTGAAACTCTGGATTCGGGCTGTTAGCGTCAGTCTTTCCAGCCTTCCTCCAGTGATCAAACATGCTCTTACAAAGTGATTTTAAGGTGTCAAAGTCAAATTTTGTCATTTCAGTGAGTCTTCAAGTAAAATTTGATCACTAGGCATTAGGTCTAGGGTTTGCTTTCACTCCTTCCAAAGTCGTCCAAATGTCGGTTTATGTCACTATTCAGCTGAGTCTACCATCATTCAGAGGGTTGTAATTATCATGTTAGGTTCCAATGGGTCATTTTACACCTTGTTCATGCTTCAGTTGCGCCTAGCTACAGTGATTTCCCTCTCCTAGGGTTTCGAGGGCAATTTCTCTTGGACGGTCAAATCATCGACAAAACTTGTATCCTGATGTTCATACACCTTCTCTTATCCTTAAAGTACCTTATCAAACACTTCCCATCATTGAGATCCCCCAAATTCCTCATTTTCGCACAA
>Ga0181473_100375_pt1 | contig 10701 bp, 5 predicted proteins | sample In2P11_FD_119089 | JGI IMG/M metagenome (GOLD analysis project Ga0181473, IMG submission 119089) | Clean room microbial communities from NASA Spacecraft Assembly Facility at Jet Propulsion Laboratory, Pasadena, California, USA -... ... | reverse complement strand
GTCGGGGGGGGGGCAGACACTCTCAAGGAGAAAAGGCAGATTTGCACTGCATATGCTGCAAAAAAAAATGGATCACATGATGCCTCTACATGCAAGTTACCATGGGACAAAATTGAGCAGCAAAGAAATCAACAGAAAGGTAAAACTGATGATACAGACAAAGGTAAAGCACCTGAATCCACTCGCTATGTTGTGGCACAATGTAATATTGGAGTAAATGAAGATTTATTTAATGCTTCACTTGCTTCTTGGAAAAATGATTGGTTGCTTGATTCAGGAGCAACCTGCCACATGACTCATAGAAAATATTTTTTTGAAGAATTTACTGACAATGTTGATGGAGCAATATACTTTGCAGACCAATAAAAAATCAAGCCATTAGGGCTTAAACTGCCTGGTCTTCCAGACTTTCTTCTGCATCATGTTCTATATCTCCCATAGCTCAAGAGAAACCTCATGTCCTTCATCCACATCCGCCAGCAAGGTCACTCCATTCATATATTTGATGGCAAGTTTGAGGTAAGAAAAACATCCGACCACTCACTTGTCATGAGGGGAATAGAAGAAGAAAGGCTTCTCAAGCTGCAAGATACCTCTGCTCGTGCACAACGTTTCTCATACAATTCTCATTATGAAGAAGGTACACTTCCATCAAGTTTATTATGGCATGCTAGATTTGGACATTTGAACTATGACAGCCTCCGCTTGTTGAAGAAAAATGGTGTTGCTGGTTTGCCTACAATTCTAGGAAACTTAAGCAATGTGATGCTCGCATTCTAGGAAAGCATAGCAAATAGTCTTTTCATGCTTCACATTCAAGAGCACATAGAAAACTTGAAATCATTCATTCAGATTTATGTGGTCCAATGTCTGTTCCTTCTGCAAATGGAAATAAATATATGATGACATTTATTGATGACTACACCAGAATGTGTTGGGTTTATTTATTGAAGAACAAATCTGATGCTTTTCAAACATTTAAGAACTTTCATAAATGGATTGAAAATGATGCACAATCTCATATTGGGTCTATTCGCACTGATAATGGAAAATAATACACATCAAATGAATTTGAAAACTATCTTCGCTAACATGGGATCAAACATCAAACAACTGTACCTTATAATCCCCAACAGAATGGTGTAGCTGAAAGAATGAATAGGACAATCTTAAATATGGTACGATCCATGCTCTTCTTCAAAAATGTAAAGATAATGTTTTGGGCTGATGCTGTTCTATGTGCTGCATATATAAAGAATAGATGTCCATCTAATGCTATTAGAAACAAGACTCCATATGAAATGTGGTATGGGCATATTCCTTCGGTAAAGCATCTCAGGGTCTTTGGTTCCACCTGTTATGCCTTGATACCAAAGGTACATAGAAACAAACCTGGTGCAAGAAGTCGTAAGTGTATCTTCCTGGGGTATTCAAACACCTCCAAAGCATACCATCTCTATGATGAAGTCAATAAAAAGTTTGTTGTATCTAGAGATGTAATTTTTCTTGAATCATCGAAAACTGACAATGTTGTTGAGTGGCAACTTGATCGCTTGGATAGATTCGCAAATGCAAAATCATTTCAAGAATTTGATAATCAGATTCTGCATCTTGAAGGGGGGGTTCCTATACTAGATCAACATGTGGAATATTCTTCTGAATAACACTCTCCCTCGCATGAAACTCCAACAACGAATGATGCTTTAAGTGATGTGATTGATAGAATTGGGAGACTCAATCTTGATTCAATCCCAACTCAATCAACGAAGCAGCTTGGATCATCTGAGAAAGGTCCCCCAAAGTGGCTGACAAAGACACTTGAAAGTTTTCATCCTGATGAGGTTGGAAAGATAGGAACTAGAAATTCAAATCGGAAAAATGGAGGTGATGTAGATGACTCTAATTCACCTGTTGATAAGGATGTTTCTTATGATTGTGAATTGAATTTGTCTATAGATTTTGAACCAAATTCCTTCAAAGAAGCTACTTCTCATGATGTATGGAAAGAAGCAATTCAAAAGGAGTATGATGCCCTCATAAAGAACGACACTTGGAAGCCGGTTGATCCTCCATTAGGAACCAAACCAATTGGCTGCAAGTGGGTCTACAAGAACAAGTATAAAGCTAATGGCTCACTTGACAAGCACAAAGCTAGGCTTGTGGCAAAAGGTTTTGCACAGAAGGAAGGGGTTGATTATGAGGAGACTTTTTCCCCCACAACAAAATGGGCTACCATCTGGACACTGTTTGCCCTAGCAGCTCAGAACGATTGGAATGTCCATCAAATGGATGTAAAAACCGCTTTCTTGAATGGAGATCTAAAAGAGAATGTTTTATGTCCTAGCCTAAAGGATTTGCTGTGAAAGGACATGAACATAAAGTATGCAAAATTGTGAAGTCCTTGTATGGCCTCAAACAAGCATCATGAGCCTGGTATGAAAAACTAACTGAGCATCTTCTAAAACTCAATTTCAAACATTATGATCTTGATGATGCAACTTTATTTTTCAAGAAAGTTGGAAAAACAGTTGTATATCTTGTGGTATATGTAGATGATCTTTTGATGACAGGGAACAATGAAAGTTACATTGCATCCATAAAGAAGGAATTGGGGAAAAGTTTTGAAATGATTGATTTGGGCTATGTTCATTACTATCTTGGTATTGAAGTAACCCAACATCCGAAGTCCATACTTCTTTCTCAAAAGAAATACATTGGAGATCTGTTGAACAGGTTTGGCATGACAGAATGCAATCCTCTTACTACTCCAATGGAACAAAACTTAAAGCTCACATCTATTGAAGGAAAAGAATGTGAGGATGCAACAAAGTATAGACAGCTTGTAGGAAGTCTCAACTACCTAACTACTACCAGACCAGACATTTCGTTTGCTGTTGGAATCCTCTCCAGGTTTATGCAAAAGCCTTGTGAGGGACATTGGTTTGCTTCAAAAAAAGTTCTAAGGTACTTGAAGGGAACTCAAGACTTTGGAATCAAGTATACACAGGTGGATGACTTCAGTTTGATTGGATACTCTGATTTAGACTTCGATGGAGATAAAGAAACCGAGGTATCTACTTCAGGATATGCTATGAGTCTTGGATCAGGAGTTGTCTCCTGGAGATCACACAAACAATCAGTTCCAGCAGATTCCACAACAAAAGCAGAATACGTGGCAGCAGCTGAAGTAAAAAAATAAATTGTGTGGCTCAAGAAAATTCTTGAAGATTTGCAGGTAAAACAAGTACAATCAACTCCAATCATGATTGACAATACCTCTGTAATAAAGTTGGCCAAGAACCCAAAGTTCCATGATCGAACGGAGCACATCAGTACCAAATATCATCTAATTTGACATCATGTTGAGGCCAAAACAATCCATCTTCATCATTGTTCCACTAATGAGCAAATTGCCGACATCTTCACCAAAGCACTTGGAAGAGAAAAGCTTGAACGATTTAGAATGATGCTTGTACTCACCAACATCCCTTCAAATTTAAGGGGGGAGATTATTGTTTGAAAAACTCTTTTGTTGCAAATACAAGAGTTTGTTTTTGTTTCATTCCTTTGTTGTGCATGGTATCGATCCATAATTAGTCTTGTAGAGGAGTTGTGTTATTGCCTACATCTCGCAGGAGGGCCCCCTCGAGTTGTAAGGTTTTCATTAAGTGTAGATAACATTTCAATTCTTTGTTTTGTTGTAGCATTTCATTAGCTTGTTTAAATGCTTAGTTTTGATTTTAGTTGTAAAGTTTTCATTAACTATAGATATCATTTCAATTCTCTGTTTTGTTGAGCATTTCATTAGTTTGTTTAAAAGCTTAGTTTTTATTTTAGTTGTAAGGTTTTCATTAACCGTATATAGAATTTCAATTCTATGTTTTGTTGTAGCATTTCATTAGTTTGTTTAAATGCTTAGTTTTGATTTTGAATGAATGCTTAGGATTTTTTTATTAAGACTACTTAATCATTTTGTTGTAGAGTGAAGCGAGATTGATATAGATTTACAGTATAGTTGTGTGAGTAGGATTTTAATTTAGAGTAATACTTTTTTTAGCAATTTGAATTTAGTTTCATTATCAAGTTTGATTTATTTGAAATAAGAGTGAAGCAAGTGTGATTTTCTTTTGAGCAAGAATGATATTTATTTGTGCAAAGTGTGATCTTTATTTTGAGCAAGTGTGATAATTTTATGGTGGTTTTAGTTTGCAATTAATTCTTTTAAGCAAGTGTGATCATTTTGATTTTTAGAATAACATATTTATTTTCATAGTTAACATGTGCATCCCGACATCTCAATTTAATTTATGAATTGCTTGAATAATAAGAATTTCTAACACATACAGTGCATATACACTTCATCAATATACTAGCCTCGCTTGACAATTTATGTAAGTAATTTAACATCAATTAAATTACCAAACACTCCTTCTTAGCACTGTTGTGTGTGTGTGTGTGTTGGGCCTGCCCCTCCTTATCTTTAATTAAATCAATGAAAATGACTATCTCTCCTAAGCTTAATTTACATTCAACCCAGTTGTGCATAAATATAGAGAACATTGTATATAAATAAAGAATGTTGTCTCCTCTGAGCTTGCATTCGATACAAGTTATTCCTCTTGAGATTTATCACACTCATATTGGCTTGCATGCATATAGATATGTTTATATATACATATATCTAGCTACCTTTCCTAAGATTTACAATTACCTACCCAAATCTGTTATTCGTCATTTCTATACAGGAACTTAATCACCCGTAGAGATTACACATCTACTAAATTTGGACCATTATTTTCAATTTAAGCTTATGAGACAAACACGGGAATTAGACCACTCCCTAGGAATTGCACCATAGATCAGGATTATAGGAATTTACATCCCTTAGAATTAACATATGCATTTACCATTACTAAGGAATACATCGGACATCAGCAGTCCACATTCCTACAGGAAATCACATTCCACATAGTCATGATGGCATTTAAAAATTGCAGTAGGCATATTTATAAAATTCACTTGCACGTAGAGTAAATTAGCACTTACTTTATGATGAAAGACCATGCATTTGAGATTGGGACTCTAAATCTCCACCCAACCTTAGATTGGCCTACACTGCAACCTTTCATGCATCCAATCACCCTCAAGCCATATTTCAAAACTTGAGTAAGAGTGCTCAAAGGAATAAAATCAATGTTTCTAGCTAAAACGAGGACTCCATAGGCTACACCACCTCCACCCACTAGTTAATGAAGAATTCAAATGAAAACATGGAATCTAAGGACTAGTCAGGAACTCTTAGTTCATCACTTACATATAGTGAATATGACCCATTCCCCATAGGCATTCTCAGTAGTTATCACCTAGTTCATCTCAGGGGCCTTTAACTCGGTCAACATCAACGCAAGGGGTTCTTGCAAGCATAGAGAATCTCACTTTGATTCTAGGAGAGGAGTTTCATTTTAACACAAAAGGTTTATCATTTGGATAAGTTACTGTAGGAACATAGAGACCACCCCTCTAGGTAGTTTATCAATGAGAATAAGCATCAGTGTTATCATCCCCAAGGCTACGCTTGGTGGTTTATCAGCCTGTGTCTCTCTCCTAGCCAATAGTTTTATCAATCCAACAAGCTTCCCATAGGGTTTATTATCCTCCAGGAAAGCCATTGCTTTATGATTCTCAGCCAGCAAGCCTGCTTGGGTTTCTCAGCTAGACTACCACTAGAGTGATCTCCCTCCTTTAGAACTCTCTTTGTGTCTTCTTTTGTCCCCTTTGATCACTAACACTTCATGATTCCTCTTCCCTTGAATGAATTCTTCAATATATTGCATGAATGCTCGAATGCATGCATGAATCGATCCTTAATTCCTTCCTATGTGAATGAATTCCTCCCTGAATGCCTCTCCATAATCCTCTTTTGGCCCCAAAGTCTCCTTCTAGCATCCCCCTCCTCCTTGAGAGGTCTCATTCGTCTTCTTATAACTGTCACTACAACCATATGTGCTTATGTGGTCATGTACTTGCACAAGCCAATATTTGTCTATGAATGGTGGTTTTGTTACCATTTTGTGTGCTCATGGGGGTATTGTCATGCTATATTCCCATGCCACTTCTTGTCAATCATTTTTCAACCTACCTCCATCATACTAGTGCAACCCAATCTTTTCTTATTTTTCCTTTTTGCTTGTGAATTTGTCCAAGAGAGGCATGGACTCGTCCTCTCTTCTTTAGTTGAAATCAATTGTGTAGTTATCCCATTTAAGGCACAATAGTCAAACCATGACTAGTATTAAATAACTAAGCTTTCTCAAGAAATCTCCTTCCCCAAGCTCTGAAATATGTGTCCCAATTCTCAGCAATTTTAATTATAACAAAATGGTTACAATGTTGTAATAGGGGAACTAGTTAGGGGTTGTCACATTTTCCTTTTGATCCAACCTTTGAGTTGGAACCTACATCTTCTCCAACTCTAAGCTTGTTTACCAGAGCTTCCATAAGGAGATTCATATTGCAACTAATATCTACAATCTGCTCTTTCAAACTTGTGAATATCTCCTTTTTTAGATCTCAAGGGTTATTAAAACTAGATTCATTGACCATGGCTAGAGTTTTGTAACTTTCTACTTAAATGGATATAATCCCTTGCAAATCCCCATAATATAACCAAAGAAACCTACTCTTACACCAATATGATCTGTAAATTGTCATGGATATTCCATAGTACAATTTTTCACAACATATCTAATAAAAATATACTAGAATCCTAAATATATACTTTGAGGGTTAGTGTTCCTTAGATTTTCTAGATTTATTAAATTATTGTTTTATGCTTATACATGCAATTTATATATAATGCAGAAAATAGAGAATATATAAAACAAAAACCCACAACCACAATAACACCAAGATATGACTTAGAAAGCCCTTTCGAGAGAAAAATCAGTTGGAAGGTGAGGTTTATCTACTTTCTCTTTCTCCAAATGGAATTGGTACAAATACAAAGGAGTGATTCTGTCAGGCCAGGTAGTAACTCCTCAAAACAAATTGATTCGTATTATTCCTTCAAATGGTCTTTATTATATACATGAGGGAGACTGTTCACTTCATCTCCCAATGACTGTTCATATCTCTTATTATTTATTTACATTGATTTTATTAGTTCACCCAATCCTGATGATTAGGTGTCAACATTCCCCCCTTAAATTTGAAGGGATGTTGGTGAGTACAAGCATCATTCTAAATCGTTCAAGCTTTTCTCTTCCAAGTGCTTTGGTGAAGATGTCGGCAATTTGCTCATTAGTGGAACAATGATGAAGATGGATTGTTTTGGCCTCAACATGATGTCAAATTAGATGATATTTGGTACTGATGTGCTCCGTTCGATCATGGAACTTTGGGTTCTTGGCCAACTTTATTACAGAGGTATTGTCAATCATGATTGGAGTTGATTGTACTTGTTTTACCTGCAAATCTTCAAGAATTTTCTTGAGCCACACAATTTATTTTTTTACTTCAGCTGCTGCCACGTATTCTGCTTTTGTTGTGGAATCTGCTGGAACTGATTGTTTGTGTGATCTCCAGGAGACAACTCCTGATCCAAGACTCATAGCATATCCTGAAGTAGATACCTCGGTTTCTTTATCTCCATCGAAGTCTAAATCAGAGTATCCAATCAAACTGAAGTCATCCACCTGTGTATACTTGATTCCAAAGTCTTGAGTTCCCTTCAAGTACCTTAGAACTTTTTTTGAAGCAAACCAATGTCCCTCACAAGGCTTTTGCATAAACCTGGAGAGGATTCCAACAGCAAACGAAATGTCTGGTCTGGTAGTAGTTAGGTAGTTGAGACTTCCTACAAGCTGTCTATACTTTGTTGCATCCTCACATTCTTTTCCTTCAATAGATGTGAGCTTTAAGTTTTGTTCCATTGGAGTAGTAAGAGGATTGCATTCTGTCATGCCAAACCTGTTCAACAGATCTCCAATGTATTTCTTTTGAGAAAGAAGTATGGACTTCGGATGTTGGGTTACTTCAATACCAAGATAGTAATGAACATAGCCCAAATCAATCATTTCAAAACTTTTCCCCAATTCCTTCTTTATGGATGCAATGTAACTTTCATTGTTCCCTGTCATCAAAAGATCATCTACATATACCACAAGATATACAACTGTTTTTCCAACTTTCTTGAAAAATAAAGTTGCATCATCAAGATCATAATGTTTGAAATTGAGTTTTAGAAGATGCTCAGTTAGTTTTTCATACCAGGCTCATGATGCTTGTTTGAGGCCATACAAGGACTTCACAATTTTGCATACTTTATGTTCATGTCCTTTCACAGCAAATCCTTTAGGCTAGGACATAAAACATTCTCTTTTAGATCTCCATTCAAGAAAGCGGTTTTTACATCCATTTGATGGACATTCCAATCGTTCTGAGCTGCTAGGGCAAACAGTGTCCAGATGGTAGCCCATTTTGTTGTGGGGGAAAAAGTCTCCTCATAATCAACCCCTTCCTTCTGTGCAAAACCTTTTGCCACAAGCCTAGCTTTGTGCTTGTCAAGTGAGCCATTAGCTTTATACTTGTTCTTGTAGACCCACTTGCAGCCAATTGGTTTGGTTCCTAATGGAGGATCAACCGGCTTCCAAGTGTCGTTCTTTATGAGGGCATCATACTCCTTTTGAATTGCTTCTTTCCATACATCATGAGAAGTAGCTTCTTTGAAGGAATTTGGTTCAAAATCTATAGACAAATTCAATTCACAATCATAAGAAACATCCTTATCAACAGGTGAATTAGAGTCATCTACATCACCTCCATTTTTCCGATTTGAATTTCTAGTTCCTATCTTTCCAACCTCATCAGGATGAAAACTTTCAAGTGTCTTTGTCAGCCACTTTGGGGGACCTTTCTCAGATGATCCAAGCTGCTTCGTTGATTGAGTTGGGATTGAATCAAGATTGAGTCTCCCAATTCTATCAATCACATCACTTAAAGCATCATTCGTTGTTGGAGTTTCATGCGAGGGAGAGTGTTATTCAGAAGAATATTCCACATGTTGATCTAGTATAGGAACCCCCCCTTCAAGATGCAGAATCTGATTATCAAATTCTTGAAATGATTTTGCATTTGCGAATCTATCCAAGCGATCAAGTTGCCACTCAACAACATTGTCAGTTTTCGATGATTCAAGAAAAATTACATCTCTAGATACAACAAACTTTTTATTGACTTCATCATAGAGATGGTATGCTTTGGAGGTGTTTGAATACCCCAGGAAGATACACTTACGACTTCTTGCACCAGGTTTGTTTCTATGTACCTTTGGTATCAAGGCATAACAGGTGGAACCAAAGACCCTGAGATGCTTTACCGAAGGAATATGCCCATACCACATTTCATATGGAGTCTTGTTTCTAATAGCATTAGATGGACATCTATTCTTTATATATGCAGCACATAGAACAGCATCAGCCCAAAACATTATCTTTACATTTTTGAAGAAGAGCATGGATCGTACCATATTTAAGATTGTCCTATTCATTCTTTCAGCTACACCATTCTGTTGGGGATTATAAGGTACAGTTGTTTGATGTTTGATCCCATGTTAGCGAAGATAGTTTTCAAATTCATTTGATGTGTATTATTTTCCATTATCAGTGCGAATAGACCCAATATGAGATTGTGCATCATTTTCAATCCATTTATGAAAGTTCTTAAATGTTTGAAAAGCATCAGATTTGTTCTTCAATAAATAAACCCAACACATTCTGGTGTAGTCATCAATAAATGTCATCATATATTTATTTCCATTTGCAGAAGGAACAGACATTGGACCACATAAATCTGAATGAATGATTTCAAGTTTTCTATGTGCTCTTGAATGTGAAGCATGAAAAGACTATTTGCTATGCTTTCCTAGAATGCGAGCATCACATTGCTTAAGTTTCCTAGAATTGTAGGCAAACCAGCAACACCATTTTTCTTCAACAAGCGGAGGCTGTCATAGTTCAAATGTCCAAATCTAGCATGCCATAATAAACTTGATGGAAGTGTACCTTCTTCATAATGAGAATTGTATGAGAAACGTTGTGCACGAGCAGAGGTATCTTGCAGCTTGAGAAGCCTTTCTTCTTCTATTCCCCTCATGACAAGTGAGTGGTCGGATGTTTTTCTTACCTCAAACTTGCCATCAAATATATGAATGGAGTGACCTTGCTGGCGGATGTGGATGAAGGACATGAGGTTTCTCTTGAGCTATGGGAGATATAGAACATGATGCAGAAGAAAGTCTGGAAGACCAGGCAGTTTAAGCCCTAATGGCTTGATTTTTTATTGGTCTGCAAAGTATATTGCTCCATCAACATTGTCAGTAAATTCTTCAAAAAAATATTTTCTATGAGTCATGTGGCAGGTTGCTCCTGAATCAAGCAACCAATCATTTTTCCAAGAAGCAAGTGAAGCATTAAATAAATCTTCATTTACTCCAATATTACATTGTGCCACAACATAGCGAGTGGATTCAGGTGCTTTACCTTTGTCTGTATCATCAGTTTTACCTTTCTGTTGATTTCTTTGCTGCTCAATTTTGTCCCATGGTAACTTGCATGTAGAGGCATCATGTGATCCATTTTTTTTTGCAGCATATGCAGTGCAAATCTGCCTTTTCTCCTTGAGAGTGTCTGCCCCCCCCCCGAC
>Ga0181473_100374_pt1 | contig 10704 bp, 6 predicted proteins | sample In2P11_FD_119089 | JGI IMG/M metagenome (GOLD analysis project Ga0181473, IMG submission 119089) | Clean room microbial communities from NASA Spacecraft Assembly Facility at Jet Propulsion Laboratory, Pasadena, California, USA -... ... | reverse complement strand
CTCATTGTGAGTGTTCAAAGTATTTTTATGACTTTAATGGTTGAAGGATAATTTTGTGGGATGTAAAAGTCATTACATGTAACTTGGTGTGTGATAGTGAAGATAAATCTATATTTGTTGTTCCTCCAAGTCACTTGGGGTTTTGTAGAGGGGATATCAATCAGATGGTAAGCGTCTAGTTTAGATAAAAAGTAATTTGAAGGGAGTCTCGCTGTGCCCTATGACCCCAAGATTCAGAATGTCCGATGGAAAAATTAAGATCACCACCCAGGATCAAGTGGTCAATAAAAAATGAATCAAAACTTAAGAGCTTCTGCCAAAAAGCTGGTCTATTTTGGCACAGGCCGTAGACATTTAATATCTGAAAATTCATCTCTAGGTCTGTAGATCTGATGTCTTCTCTAAGATGTCCCAGCCCACCCCAACAATTAAGAATTTTTATGGTATGGGAGTTATAGCCCAAAGCTAAACCTCCCGACCTCCCATGTGCATCAAGTCCAATAAAGATCCAACCAGGAAGCATGTTTTGGAGGGAGTGTGAAATGTCTAAAATAGGTCCCAGGGTTTCTTGCAGAAAGATAATATCAAGCGGTACAATTTTTAACAGACGACGAAGAGCTAGTTTTTTATCCAGCCTAGCCAACCCTCTATAGTTGAAGGAGAAAATCTTCATGGAGGGGGGGCAGGCTGGGATTCTTTGGCTCTAAGCGTCCCTGGGATGGTAGATTGAACCCCCAAAGCAATCTCATCTTTAGCTGTGCCTTGGGCTTTTGAAAGGTAGGAAGGTCGAACCTTGTGAAGTTTGGTGGGGGGGGAGTGGAGAATCTCTAGCCCAATATGACACTTTCGACACTTACAATGAGTATATTAAACTTTTAATACCATACACACTTGCATTGCATAATACATAAAAATTAGAAAAATTCAAACAAAAGGCATTTATGTTTTGAAGCTTATCTGAAAATATGTTAGCAGATGAAGCCATAACCAATATAGATTTATCTTCACTAGCACAATCCATGTAATGACTTTTACATCCACAAAATTTCCTTTAACAATTAATGTCATAAAAATAATTTCGACAATTATAATGAGTATATTCAACTTTGTACACCATATGCACTCTCAACACACAATGCATAAAAAATAAAAAAAATTCAAACGAAAGGCATATATATTTTGTAGCTAATCTAACAACATATTAGTAGATGAAGCCACAACTAATATAGATTTATCTTCACTATCACACACCAAGTTACATGTAATGACTTTTACATCCCACAAAATTATCCTTCAACCATTAAAGTCATAAAAATACTTTGAACACTCACAATGAGTATATTCAACTTTTAACACCTTACACACTTGCATCACACAATACACAAAAAATAAAAAAAATTCAAACAAAAGACATATTTTTTTTTTAACTAATCTAATAATATGTTAGTAGATGAAGCCATGACCAATATAGATTTATCTTCACTAGCACAAGCCAAGTTACATGTAATGACTTTTACACACCACAAAATTATCCTTTAACCATTAAAATACACATGAAAAAAAGCACAAGCGAAATGAAATTAGAATATGGAAGTCATAAGTCCAAACCTGAAGGAGCCAGGGTATATACACCTCCATATGTTTTGTACCTAATCTAGCAATATGTTAGCATATCAAGCCACAACCAATATAGACTTATCCTCACTAGCACAAAAATCCAAGTTACATGTAATAAATTTTATATCCCACAAAGTTTCCCTTTAACCATTAAAATACACATTACAAAAAAACATAAGCAAAAAGAAAGTAGAATATGGAAGTCATAAGTTCGAATCTAGAGGGGGTAGGGTGTGTACACCTCCATGGAATAAGGAGCCAAGTCACTACACAAAGGGGGTGCCTTATCATAAATAAAATTTAGTGGATAATAAGGTTATGACATTAAAATTTGATTTTTATGTATTATTATTAAAAATTAGTGAAAATCATGACTATAAACTACATAGGACCACATGGATGCATTTCCATACATTTCCTTTCCTTTTGTATTTTTGAATATACACAATTCCATTGAGTTAGTATTTAGAGATTACCAAATCCATTCATATCTTCACATGGTGTAGATGGCTCAAAGAGAAAATCCAATTAATATAAGCCATTGACCACACTTGTGATAACCTCATGGCATCATACTCAAGGTTTTCTCTATATATATGTTAGCTAAGAAACAAAAAAAAATAGAAACTAGTGAAAGATAATAAGGTGATCTACAGATTTGATAATAGCAAAAAATACATAGTACATGTTATGCTTTGATTGTAGTGATCCCAAATAAAATAGTTTTGCGATTAGCGATATGAAAACATGAATTTAACGCGACATTATTGAATGTTGGATACACATTGAATATTTCTTATGTCTATTGATGGCCTATGCTCTCCTTTTCCACCACTGGCTTCACACATATTCACTCGAACATAAACATGGGGTATCAACATTTCGAAAAAAATGCCTTAACATTATTGATGGTCTTCCATGCACGTTCCCAGCAGGAAAACCTTACCAACATATACCAGCTTTCTTTTACAAATAGCACACAAAATATATCTTTTGATGGAAAATTGGTAATGCAAAGAAAGAACCCAATGCAAGTAACCAAGTAATATCATGAGGCCATTTAGGAAAAGTACTCTATTAGTAGCCAACCAATTTTTAGTTAACACCATATTTTATATTTGAAATACAATATAGCAAGAGGCATGTACTCAAAGACTTTAAGTTTCTCGATATCAAAGTGTTATCATTATCTTGAATTACAAAATACTATTAACTATTCCTTATTTTTTAATAAGAATTATTTATATAAGGAAGAGACGGTACTATGATGCTAAAATCTTGCCTAATCCATTTCTAAAATTTGATTGGGCAACACTACATTTTTGCTCATATGTTAACAATGAGAAATTCATAATTAAAGGAAATTTTTTTTGAGAAATCAATGTAATGTAGAGATCATTATAGTGTAATTGATGTTGCTTTTTAACTCAATTATGAAACCAGTAGTGAGGACAATCATCACTGGATTCTATTTGCGAATGCAGATTGACTCATCACCATTATTCATAGAAAACCATACCACTTGAAATAACCTGCTAGTGGTCCATAAGGGGGTAGACTATCACTCTTGCCATTGGGGGTAGACTATCACTCTTGCCATTTTGGGCCTTGGGCTGTTAACTTGTTCCATAAGGGAGTAGACTATCACTCTTGCCACTCCGGGCCTTGGGTTGTTAACCTGTTTCCTTACATCCAAGGAAGACAATCTCTTAGCCAAGTAGAAGCTAAATAGTAAGGATCTATTATTATAATTCAACTACTTAATTAATCATATTCAAATAAATAAAAGCACATCACCTAACCATCACTCTAATTAATAAAAACGAGAGCAAAGAAAATCACAACATTTACATTGGTAGAAAAGATCATTGCACTATGTCTTATGAAAATATATGGAATGGTGAATAAGATACAAAATTTAACCTCTTATCCATTTGTTTCATATGTGTATAATAAGTTATCATTGAACTTTGATTTGCCAATAGAAAAGGGAAAAACCTATAAGTAAAGCTTACTATACTTATAAATATTTCAGCCTTTATTCTATTTAGCTCAACTAAATTTATACTATAGATCTTTGGTTAATCCTTCTAAAGGTTTTGTAAGGTACAAACGAGGATGGATTAATTTAGCAAAGAAAAACCTACAATAAATTCAATACGATCCACCGCAATTAATAATTATTTCTAATGTTTGTTATGGATTATGCATAATAATAAATAAAATAAATCATAATATTAAAGTGAGAATTTAATCGCACGATGATTTCAATTTTATCATCTTAATTATAAAATTCACTCATGCGACTTACCCATGGATTTTGTAAACCATGGTATTTGAAATGTAATGAGAGACATGGATCTCAGTGAAAGATCTTTGTTAAAAGTATAGATATGGACTTCACAGTGAAGTAAAGCAAACTTTTTGTCCTAATGTGGCCTTATGCTATATTTCACATTAAAAAAATAGTTTCCTAGCTATTTTTACATTGTGATATATTCCTTTTTTTATGTTAGGTTTCATTTCTTAAGCAACTTGGATTGCACCAACATTAATGAATCAGGGCTCATGAGAACCTTACAGTTAAGCATGCTAAAGGGTGACCTTCTGAGAATTTTTTTAGTTCTTATTATTCTGTCACTTTCTTTGGTCTCATTACTCAAACTATCCACATCAGTGGCATCAGAGCGGGGTCGCTCTTATCTATTTTTATATGCATTTACCAAACGAGGTTAGGACACAAGGAGGTGGGACTTGAAATACTGCACCCTTTGCAACGCCGTCCTCATTGACGCCGACAACTTCACATGGTAGACAAAAAAGAAAAATGATTGAGCAGGAGATCTTATTAAACTATTGTTCGAGGAAGCACTTACACAACAAGGGTGTGAGATGATGGAAACCTTTACAACATCTCATTGGATGTTGAGAATTTACAAAGATAAGCCACCAGATCTCTACCAAGTGGATCAACAAGAGAACTATCTCAGCACGGTTATGGGTAAACCACACAAAACCCTTTCCACTAAAGTCCATTTTCTAGGTCACACACTCTCAGCATCACAATCGGCCCACAAGCATTATAGGGTGTATATATACTTAGATCTTCGTTCATCATGGTTATGGGTCAACCACACAAAACCCTTGCCATTGAAGTCCATTTTCTAGGCTACACACTGTCAGCATCATAGTTGGCCCATAAGCATAATGGGGTATCTCTATCCTCGAATATTTGTTCATCATGGTTAAGGGTCATCCACAAACCCACAGTAATGGGCCAACCACACAAAACCCTTGTCTTCAACAACACTTGGTTTCTGACCATCCAGAAACCCATAGTTATGCTCCTATTCAAGGCTTACCGCGAGGAAACTTTACCCAATGGGACAATTTCTTCTTAAGGAGGGAGGATTGATCTAGTTGGAAAATAATTACCACAATTAATAAAAGTTAGAATCTAATTGCACGATGATTTCAATTTGACCATCTTAATTATAAAACTCACCCGTGGTATTTACCCATAGTATTGTAATTTATTATATTTACCCATGGTATCTTAATTTATTATATTTTCCCATGGTATTCACCCATGGATTTTGTAAACCATGGTATTTGAAATGTAATGTGAGGCATGGATCTCAGTGAAATATACCATAAAAAGTATAAATAGGAGACTTCACCATGGAGTAAAGAAAGCTTTTTGTCCTAAATTAGTCTTATGCTATATTTAGCATTCAATAAAAATAGTTTCATTCTTTTTATGTTGCTCTCTTATGAAATATTTCTCTTACACAATGTGTCATATTCCTAACTATTTTTACATTGTGTTATATTCCTTTTTAATCGGTTAAGTTTCATTTCTTAAGCAACTTGGATTGTGTTAGTCTCCTATACCAATAGGGTTTCATTTTTCATGATTGATAGTGGAAGTGCCAAAAATGTTCATCTTTGATGTTACAAAGGTTCCATATTTTGTGAAAAGAAGCAGACAGTTAAAAAATGTAAAGAGGGTATGCCTTAAAAGAATAATCAAAAGGCAAGAAAATGAATTGGTCAGAAAAAATAATTGAAATGAACCCCAAAGAAAGACCAGGAAAGTGGCCAGCCAAAATGCCACTGCTATCTTGATGGATCACCCAACAGTTCACGCTGGGGCATGCCATGTTTTAAATTGCCTGTTCTAGACTAGAGAGTGAATACCTGCTCAGACAGTTCAAGCTTGGCAGATGACTAGCTGGATAGAGAAAGGAAGGAGCCCAATTGCTTAATCTGGGCCCTTGGAAAACATAAGGGTAGATTTAGCTAGGAGGGCAGCCAAAAGAAAAGAGGATGATCAGGGTTTGCAAGGCTAAGTGCACCCATTCAAAAGAAGAAAAAATGTTAGGTGTATTAGGCTGGGTAGGTAATTGAAGGTTGCAGAAGCAAGGTCTGACCACATGATATATTGAAAATCATATCTCATCTCATCAATAAGAGAAGGGTAAGAACAATGGTCCATATGGCAAAACTATCAAGCATGTCTAACTTCCCTCATTCCCTTCAAAAGGTTTCTTACTAACATCCCCTTGAGGACTTTAGGATCTGCCTAAATAGTCCTTCTTACATTTCTCCCTTGAGAAAGCCATGTCAAGTTGTGACCTTCTTCTTCGAAAAGAAGCCACATTTCTTGTGTAAAACCCTCACTTCATACTTCATCCATTTCTGATTTCTCATTTCACCTCATGTACCCATATTAACTTCTAACCCTATTATATAGCTCCCTAGTAAATCCCTACCCCTATTTCTTACAAAAACTATAGAAAATTCCCAAAAATATATTAAATATTCCCCCCTTTTAGCATTATAGCTAAGTAACATTGTCATGGGAGACATTAGTCCATCTGGGGCTATAGTTAACCCTTCTGCGTCCTTACCCCGGAATTAGTCTAACCCCTGGTTAAGACTAATAGCCTATGCCTAAACCCTTGAATAAATTGCCCCCTCAGTTAAAGCCCAATCTTTTTAATGGTAAAATGTTTAAATACTTTTTTACGCATTGTGGTGCCATGGCCTGCGTTATTTTCAACCCCAAAACCCACCAAAACTAAGGTTTTAAACCTGCTCCATAAAATATCATTTAAATATTGGGCGGGTCCCACTCCCAAACCTACACGCCGCATCACAGGCCCCGCCAGCCGTTGATCTCCCACCACGCCCGATCCAAAGGTGGGTGGGTGTTTCGAGCCGCCAACATGCCGGGATTTAACGTTTGGGGGGATGGGCGGTTTTGCTACCGTACCCCCGCCACATGTCGGTAGCCCGGGGTGTTCGGAGGCCTCCCCCCCGAAACCGCTTCTGCCCAAAGGTGGTGTGGGGAAACCAGAAACCGCAGTCCAGAAACCGCCCTCCGCCCATTACGTCAGCAGTCCTGTCACCGTGACATCATACCTGGTCCCCCGCCGCTGCACCACGTCGCCCGCCACGCTGTCCTTCCGCACTCGCGCTGTGCCACCATGTACCGCTACATTATCATCCCAGTCAGCGTCCACATCACCCGTCTGTACCCGGGGCCCGCTGATGACGTCGTCGCGGGAAAGCGCCAAAAGCGCATATGCGCCAAATTTTTCGTTAAAAACACCAAAAGTGACCATTTTCGGTCATTTTCATTGGAAGGTTTGGCTGCGCTATTTTGCTGTTCACACCAATTTGCCTCCAGATTTCAAATTTCATCGATTCGGACGGCGCCACCTGCAAATTCGAAATCAGTCCTTGCCCTTCAATCAAGTCAACCACCCTCGGCACTAGCTAATCCAGGTATTTGCCAAATTCAACCTAGTTGCCCATGTTCTTCCCGTTCTCTACAATTTGTTTTTTTTCTTCTCACTAAATTGCCTACAAAACTCCTAAATTTAATGGTGTTGTCTTATAAATGTTGGCCTAAAAAAGGCACCCCCTGTTTAAGATAGCCGAGCAGTATACACAATTTCACTGTTGCAGAATCGTTTTCGAGCTTAAACTTACACTATACTCTTACACCTGCCCGGCATTGTTCCCTTTTGCCGTGTTTTGATTCAAGCTCTCAGTATACTAAACTGCAAACCTGTTTTCCTCTGCATTCGCCTTCATTGTCCCTAAATTCTGAGAGTACACCAGAAGAAACCAAAGCTCAAATAAAGTTCTTCAAGTTGTTCTTTTCAAAAAGCAACTTTAGCTCCAGCTACACTCATTCTGCCACTCTTCTTCAAAACCTCACAATATGTCATCTTTAGCCTGTTATACCAAAAAACTTCATTCTAAAGATAACACCTGAAAGTTTTGTAATGGCTACACCATCAGCTCTTAGTGTCACTCCTATGAATCCACCAAACAAGGAGCTTGAAACCATGCCTCTTGCTGATAGAGATTACCTTATCCAAGATTTTGTTGGTGACAGAAACCACTTGCAGACCTTCCGCCAGTTGAGAAACAGCTACCTAAGCAACAATGACACATATGGTATATGGGAGTCTAATATGCCTTATTACTTCCTCCCATCTGTTAAAATTTTTCCAGAGATCATCCGCTTATGTGCTGAGAACTATGAGCCAAATCAGAGAGCTGTTAAGTCTCCATCTGGGAGCATACTTTTCCACATTAGTCCTGAATCCATCAACCAAATGCTCAATTTCAAGCAGACTCAGCTATTGTTTCCTTTCTCCATGAACTATTTGTTGGATGCAGGCACCAGACTCTCCAGTGCCGACATTGAAAAGGTCACCAAGACATTCATGAGGACGGACCGCCAGCCTACAGGCCCACCTCCTTTCTTGTATGTCCATTTCAATGAGGTGGGAAAGCTTCTAGTTGATATGAGCTCTTATGTGCTGGGCTTCAAAACCAGTGAGCACATTGATGAAACAGTGTTGCTATTATTAGCTACATATACTCCAGGCCAACCCCCTTCTTACAAGTATAACTTTTCCAAGTTTATAGCCAATAAGATACATGACCAGCTATTGAAAGTAGATAGGGAGGGAGTATTTAAATATTTGTCATATATCTACCACCTATTCATGTATTACCAATTTGAAGTCTTCCAATGCCCCATCAAGAAATTGGATTCTAGGGGAGAGAAGAGGTCTGTCATCTTCTGGTTATCAGTTTTCCACCAAGTTCAAGACTCTCCATATTCTTACTGTGAGTTTGTTGACCAATTTGTTTACCCAGTCTCTGGCCTCTTAATGAGATCCCCTCCTCCCAGACTGTCATTTGAGATTCAGAAAACTTTGCAGCTGTCCAAGAGTTATAAAATAGGTGATTGGTACCTATATCAAAACCATATGGTCATCAGAATCTATGGCTGTGAGCTCTGTCCTTATAGACTCCCAAGGTATGTACCGATGAGATTGTTCGCCTTGGAATACTATAGGCAACTCATTAGTTCTGACCTCACTCACTTTCATAGTGCTAAAAATAAAGACCACCTCAAATTTAAAGACCATCTGGGCCCCTTCATCATGAATAAGAAAGAAGGTTGGCAAGAGGCTGATCAAATTCTCAGGGATAAATATAAACTAAAGAGGAGCTTCTGGTGGGTCCCTTATGACCCAGAAGGCTTCATCAGTACTAGAAGAGTCAAATACAGGCTGCTAGGGTATGATCACTGTAAATATCCACAAATTGAGCAGTATGCCAACCCAGATGAATGGTTGCAAGGCACATTAGTTGAGGAATTAACTCAAGAAGAAATAATGGAGAAAAATGTCAAGGATTTAGAAAAAACTCTTGACTTATATTCTGTGCAGCAGGTAACTTTCAAACAGCCACATCAAATTGGAGAAGGTGCATCCACTGCTGCAACCGCACCAACCACCCAGGGGCCATCTACATCAACAACAGGTATAGAAAAGGGTAAGGGGATAATGGGTGCAGAAAAAGAAGTAGTCACAGAGCAGCCTGTCTCCTCAATTGGGCAGCAGCAAGAGCAGACTCCTCCACAACAAACAGAGGCACCAACAGTGCCTGCCTTGCAGACTCCTGCACATGAGGAAAGAGGCAAAAAACGAGACCGAGAGGAGTCCACACCTGCTGGTGGATCCACTCAGCAACCCGAAGCCAAAAGGCAAAAGGTTGATTCTCCAGTTATAGAAGAAATCAGTAAAGAAATCCTTGGAAGTCCAAGGAAAGATAAAGAAGATAGCCAGCAAACAGCCACAAGCTCTTTTCAACAAGAGCAAGAAGGACAGCATGGCATGGAGGTGTCCTCCTTCACTCAGCAAAGCAAGAAGCCATCCAACACCAAGGCCACCTTCAAAGAAATTAAGGCACAAAATGAGCTGCTAAGAGTGCAGTTATATGAACAATTTCTCAAGGCAACACCGGCCAAACAAGAAAGGCTGATGGCAGCATATGATATCAAAGAGGAAAAGATGATCCTCAGCCATTTTAAAGCCAAAATACAGCAACCTCACTCAGCTGCAGATTTTGTTAGAACAAAGTTGGAGGTCATGGCAAAAGACATTCACCCCATGGATCAGATAGAACTGCATAAGCAAACAGGGGAAATGGTCTATGCCACATTGGTAGACAGGGCCACAATGGCACATGAATTAAAGGAATCACTGAAGAACACTAATACTCAGCTTGATTTAGAAAGAATGTCCTCCACAGCCAAGGACAATAGAATCAAAACATTGGAGGACATTATTGTGGACCTAGGACATGATCCTAAGGATCCTAAGGGTGTGAGGGCCCTGATGAAGAAGAAGAATGATGATATTACTGCATTAAAGAAGAGATTGAGATTGCTTCCTACTGAGCACCCTCAAACAGCAGAATTGCAGAAAGAAAAGGAAGCTGAGGACCAATTGGATTTGATGATGAAACTGAACCAAAAAGTGATTGATTTGGAAGGGGAGTTGGAGAGGGCACTATAAGGAAAGCAGGGAGATTCGACCTCCCAGCTGCCCCTAATTGCCCCAACCACTGCTGCAGCTACAGAGGTAGCAGTAACCCCTCCATCAGCTACAACAACTACAGAAGCGGTAACAACAACAGCTCCTGAGGCTAGCATGAGCATGGATGAATTGACAAGAGCTGTCAAGGAGCTAGAGCTTCAGGCTACAGAGA
>Ga0181473_100373_pt1 | contig 10708 bp, 14 predicted proteins | sample In2P11_FD_119089 | JGI IMG/M metagenome (GOLD analysis project Ga0181473, IMG submission 119089) | Clean room microbial communities from NASA Spacecraft Assembly Facility at Jet Propulsion Laboratory, Pasadena, California, USA -... ... | reverse complement strand
CCATGAAAGATTGTAAGAATGAGTAAAATTTTGATCAAATTACCTGATGTAAATCAATGGTTTCTCAAAGAAGCAAGGCATATTCTTGATTTTACGAGGAATCTAATTTCAATAGGATATAGCAAAGATGACAATGAGAAACAAAGTAATAATCAGGAAGAAAAAATTGTAGGTGATGTATTGCAAGATTGTTTGACTCTATATTTAAATACGAATTCTAATTATTGGGAAATTTATTGTGGTGCCTCTTTTCATGCTACTTAGGATAGAAAATACTTTATAGATTATGTTCAAGATGATTTTGGATAGGTTTTATTAGGAAGTAATCAACCATGAAAGATTGTAAGAATGAGTAAAATTTTGATCAAATTACCTGATGTAAATCAATGGTTTCTCAAAGAAGCAAGGCATATTCTTGATTTTACGAGGAATCTAATTTCAATAGGAAAGCTTGATGATTAGGGTTATAAAGTTCCATTTGGAGATCATACTTGGAAAGTTACTCAAGGTTACATTCTAGTAGAAAGAGGTAATATGGTTACTACATTACATTTACTTACTAACACATGATTATTTTATGGATTTAGCTTTCTACAAATGAGGATGCATATTTGTGGCATTACAAGCTTGGGCACATGAGTGAAAAATATCGTTACAAATTCTTCACTCAAGAAAATTGTTAACCTTGAAACAAGTTGATTTAGGGTTTTATGAACATTATGTTTGTGGAAAAGAGAAAAGAGTCAAATTTCTCAAGGTTGGGGAAGAAAATAATAAGGGTAAATTAAAGCTTGTGCATACAAATATATGAGGTTCATTTGAGGTATCTTATCTTAGTGGCTCTTCATATTATGTTACTTTCAAAGATTATGCAACTAGTAATACTTAGGTTTATTGCATTAAAATGAAATATAATATATTTAACATCTTTAAGAAGTGGAGGCCTTGGTTGAGAATGAGATAGGTAACAAACTAAAGTTTCTCAAATATGATATTGGAGGCAAGTACCAAAGAAAATAATTTGATAATTATTATTCATTGAATGTAATCTAAAGAATAAAAATGATTCCAAGAATACCACAAGAGAATAGTGTATCAAGGAGTGTTCATGATATTGCATGCAAGGTACATTTACAATTTTGGGCTAATGCTATTGATAATTATTTGATAAACAAGAAACCATTAAGTGCTTTGGATGATGGTATCCTAGAAGAGGGTTGGATAGGTGTAATTGTTAATTATTACTATCATAAAACTTCTGGGTGTGAAGACTTTATGTATATAGATAAGGAAAATAGAAAAAAGCTTGATACAAAATACAATAAGTGTATTTTCATTAGATATAGAGTGAATGATTTAGGCTATAATTGGTTTTGGGATTGTGAAATCTATAAAATAATCAATAGTAGAGATATGGTATTCAATGAAAAGTCTATGTATAAAGATAGGTTGGAGGAAAAGAAGGAAGACTCAAATTACATAGTACTTGATGAGATAAATGAAAAGGACATACCAAAAGTGCATGGAAATCTTCAACATTAATAACTACAAACTTCAATACGTGATATTAGAATATCCACAAGGGTAAGTAGACCCCTTGACTATTATTACCCCATACTACATTATATTTTATATATTGACGTTGGTCAACCAAAAATATTCAAAGAATAAATGTAGATGGAAACTAGGAAGAAGTGGGACACTAGACCAAAAATAGGCTTTAGAGATGGGCAATTTCAGGTAGTTTTAGTATGATTATTTTAATCACCTTATTTGTGGGTTCTAGTGGTAATTTTTAGTAGACAATTTTGAAATGCCTCATAGATAATAAGGAGGCAAATAAAAACCACAACTCAATATCAACTAATAAAAAAGAAAAATCTTGCATGGGGGTATTAGGTGAATAAATTTTATTTTGAGTTTTTTTAGAAGACCAACCGAGGTGGTAGAACACTTAATGAGCTACCATTTTGAGTCAAGGGGGTAGAGTACTTGGAGCATTTCTATTTTGCAATGGATAGAAGATCCAATCTGAGCCAAGGGATTGAGCAAAGTCGAGCTGAGTAGAGCCCAAATGGTAGAGCACTTGGCTTGAACTAAAAGAAACACTTCCTCCAAAGCTCTTACATTATCTTAAAGTTTACATGAGATTAGAGAATTGTGTTATCATAATTCTTGATTATATCAGACTATAGATATCACATGGTCACATATTCCCTCTTGGTCAAATGAGGGTTAACTCACACCAACTTTATATATTGAGACGTATCACCATATCCTTGGAGACCAACATATATGCAGTTTATGCAATATAGAACTAAAATTTGAAGAACACTTCATATTCATCTATCCCATAAACTATGATATCAACAGTCAGTACCATTATTTATTTAGAGATGCTCATACCTCATGGGGGCTCACTCTTAGAAAATGGTAAATATCACATGAGTGCATACAAGGGGTATTTTTAGTATAAAGTTGAAATATTGGTAAATAGCTTATAAAGGAGGTTTTTAAAATTCATGCATACCCAAATATTAATTTTTGTTATGCTCATAAAAACTTGATAGTTTTATGTAGTCAAACATGCTTAATGGATATACGTCGATAAAATGGTCAAAATACTAAAGGATACTAAAAACTAATTAATTTTTTTCAAGTAAAATTGTAAGTTTTGAAAAGGGGCTATGATTTATTATATAGGGTTTATCACTAGGGGTTTAAATTGAAAAAGAAACTAGTAAATTTATAAAATAAATTTTTTTTAAGAAGATCATGAACACATATTAGGATTTTTTTATTTTATTTTTAGCTTAGCTCTATGGATGCTTGCACGTAAGGTTGAGAAAGATAATTGTACTTATCTCTTTGGTTTACAAAATTGATTTTATCCCAAACCACTTTTGGATAACCCCTAAACTAGTTTTTGGAGGCTACCTTATGATCCAAAAAAATGGATCAATAAAGAATTAAGATAAAAGAAAAACCCTTTTCCTAAGCATGAAAGCCTTTATCATTTGCAAAAAACATTGCCATAGGAAAACACCTATCGGGTTTCAAGGAAAACATATGTTGAGGTTCAAGAAAGTATTTTTCACGATGTGCAAATCATATGTTGATATCATCATCTTTTAAGTGTGGCATTTATTATTGAAGACCTTGTCGGAGTGCACAAAACCATATGCTGACATCATCATGTTCATGATGTGACATGCAATATTGAAGACCTTATCAAAGTGCGACAAACCATATGCTAACATCATCATCTTCATGATGCGATGTTCTATATTGAATACCTTGTCAAAGTACAACAAACCATATGCTAATGTCATCATATTTGTGATGCGATGTTCAATATTGAATACCTTACCAAAGTACAAAAAACCATATGCTAACATTATCATCTTCGTGGTGGGATGTTCAATATTGAAGACCTTTTCAAAGTGAAAAAAATAATATGTTGATGTCATCTTCTTCATGTCACAACATTTACTATTGAATACCTTTTTTAAATAAAGCAAACCATAAATTGACATCATTATATTCATGGTGCAACATCATTGTTAAATGCCTGATCTTGTAAATCACGATAAGATAATACAATTAAAGGTCCAATAATGTTTTTAAAGGTTCGACTACCATTGATCTACACTTGTATCTATTGTAATGATCAAACACATATCAAAAGGGGAGTTAAAGAGGTAAGAAGGGTGGGAGAGTTTGTGGAAGAAGTTGAAACGACCACAAAAAACCTGTAGGATGTCGATTTCAGCTATAAACTTGTGGAGAGCTCCATTGAAAAGGGATCTTGTAGGGGAAGGAGGAAAAAAGAAGAACATGCATCTTTCTTGTTTATGCAGAGGAGTATATTTTAGTTGCATATGAAAAGTTGCATACCTTAGAGTTGCAAACATGATCTTTGCTTGGTCGAATGTAAAATTCTTATGCAATAAATAAGATTGAAATACTCTTGAATTTGTTATCTTATTTGTTCTCCATGTATAAATGAATGCATTGGAATTACTATTGTATATTATTATTTAGAAAGAAACCATTGCATTGAATGATTGGGGACGTAGAATAGAGTAAGAAAATATTAAGTCTTAAAATCTATATTTGAGGATCGATGTATGTTATAAGCATATGGTGATTACAAATTGTATGGTATTAGAGCGGGTTGAGATTGTTGTTAGGTGTTTATTAATATGTTGCAAAGTTATGGTTATTTTATGCTTATGAATAGATTTGGTAGTGAATACGATTTGGTGGAGGTAGACCTTGAGATTGGCTCTTGAATTTGGTGGAGAAAGAAAAAATAAATTACCATGGAGAATGATGAGTTGAAGAAGAACATTGTAAGCATGGAAGCAATGCTCAATGACTTGAACATGAAACTTGTAGACTTGAATACTATTAAAGTAAGGGAGGAACCAAATAGTGGAGAGAGTTTAGATCAAACTAAGAAGTTACCTTTGAAGTTGGAAGTGAAGTTTGATCTCAAATCCTTCAGAGGAGAGAACATTGTTGAAAAGTTAAACCAATGGTTGAAGAAACTAAAGGTATTTTTTAGAGTGCAAAAGGTTGAATATGATCAGGAAAATATTGAGATTGTTGCACTCAAATTAAAAAGGAAAACTTTGGTTTGGTGAGAAGCATATTGTGATGTTTTCAAGAATGGGGATGAGTTCAGTGTTTAAAGTTGGAGGAGTTTCAAGGATTAAGTGTCTAAGAATACACAACTAAATTCAAGAAGAAAGTTGCAATAATTGAGGTTTCCTTGAAAAACCCAAAGACTTTGTTGAACTACATTGGAGTGGAGTTTTGTATAGTTATCTTTGCTATACTATTTTGCTTTTTAATCCTTTAGATTTGGATCAAGTTTGTGTTCAGGAACAATACCTGGAGACTCATGGGAAGTCCAAAAATGAGGAGAAACATACCATGAAGAAGTCATAAGAGAAATAAAATGTTACTGCAATAATAAAGAAAAATTATGATAAGAAGAATCAATGCTTGAACTATAAGAAAAAAGGGCATGAGGAGGATAAGTGTTTGTATACACACCCAAAGCTTAGAAAAAGGACAAAATAGTGTTCCAAATAGAGCCAATGTTGGAGGAATAAGGTATTTGCGAGGTTGTAGATTTTTAAATGTTGATGAAACCCTTAATTGCATGGTTCTTAGTGGCTCATCATCCAAAGATGAAGAAGAGGAGAAGAAAAGATAATATTCTACATCAAGGTCCAAGCTAAGAAGACCAAGATTTATGCACTTGTTGATCCTAGCTCTCAAGTAAATCCAAATTTAGAAAACTTGTTACAAAAGTTGGGGCTGAATATACATCCATATTCATGACCTTATCAACTTGGGTGGGTAAGTAATTTGAAAAATATGCAAGTCATGCATCGATGCAAGCCGAGGTTTGGAATTAATATTTGATTATATTCATGAGGTTGAATTTGATGTTGTACATGTTGATTTTGTTGGAATCTTGTTGTTATTCCTTATTTGTTTAATTAAGATGTTATATATTAAGGAAGAAGAATGAATATTGCCTTGTTAAGGAGGGTAGGAAATTTGTAGTAATGTATCATGTTTGAAAAACTACAAATTCTATTCTCATATCAAGGAATGTAAATGTAATATACCAAAATATTGTTCATTTTAAATATATTAAGAAATTAGCAAATTAGAAAAAATGAAATAGATCTAGCATTCACACCATAAAAACATGCCAATGCACAAGGAAAAATGGAGAACATGTCAATATTAAGCATGAAATGAGAAAAATACAACCACAATGGACCAAGATGGTTGACATCTGGATCAAGAAGCCATATCTAGGGCAAATACTCCTTAAAAATTGAATGAAATATGATGTCTCACTATTAGGACCTTCGACCCCTAGAACTGACTACAAATCTAATGTGGATTGAAGGTTTGTATCCTCAACCACGATCTAGCAAGGGCTACGTCCCACTATCTCCTTCTCCAAGTTGGGTTTGCATCCAACTAAGAAGACCAAAGAGATGGTATTTCCACTATGAAGATAAAATATGTCAAATAACTCAATGATGCCTCCACAATCCTATGCCAACCATATAAGTAGGAATCCTCCAAATTTGGAAGCTTACACATTCCTCAAGGTGATGTCATGTTTGGGCATCTAGATTGTGCCTTAGAATCACACCAAACCATGAGCATAGCCTCTAATCATGTGTTGTTCCTTGTGATCCATATTATGACACTTAAATGCTCCTAAACTACTCTTAGGAGGGAGACATCCCACTTAGGGTTCACAATTGGTCCATGGGAATCAATGTATCTTGTCCTAAGTTAAATGATGCCTAATTACACATGTAATAAATAAATAAATACTCCTAAAGGGGAACACCCCATAAAAGGGGATGTTATGCTCCTCCCCTCTCAAAATTTTTTATCCCCAAGCAATGCAAGATTATTGCATACCATAACGTTGCTAAGTGATGAAGGTTTATCTTCAATACAACATTAGCAACATCAATATTCATACATGCTATGATAGAATTTTGAAGTACCATCTTCATCATGTTGTCTTCATTTATCATGTTCTTCATTTAGGCATATATGAAATCTACTAACATCAATATTCAAAGCCTTCATGAGTGTTACATCTAAATATATGCTCCACATACTTATTAATGTAGACATTAAGGGTATTGCCACTTCTTCGACCTTTTCCTATCCTCTAACATGTGCCAAATCCCAAATGTAATTAGTAAACAACAAAGCAATTTCATCATGTGAATCATACCTCCTGCTATGATCCTCATGAACTACCCATGCAATGTCTAAGTGAGAAAAGGGGTAGATGAAGTGCATCAAAGTGAAAATTGGTTCCTCCAATCTCATTAATGTATCCTTCTTCCTATCTTCCAAAGCTGGACATCTTTCTTCTAATGGCTCTTCATCATCACATGGTTGCACCCAAACACACCCTTCCTTGACAAGTGGGACGTTCTCATTCTTTAGCTATTGGATGATGCTTGGGGAAAGTATTCCTTGATGCCTTATAGTGATTGCTCTTTTCCTTCCACCTCAAACTTCATCACTAATTTATAATAATTTGAGTGAATGTCATCCAAATCATATAGCCATTGTACTCCCAAAATCAAATGTGGAATGACATCCAATGGGTAGATTTAGAAGTCTTCTCTAGCCACATACTCTTGTATACTTACACCAAACTTTTTCACAATTTGCTCTACTAAATTAAGCTTCCCATTTGCATTTGTCACATGGAAATCCTCAAACTCAATCTTGAGGAAATTCTTTTTCACAAACTCTTCATTAATAAAATTATATGTAGCTCCTAGATTTATAAGCACCATTACTTCTTGGCCAACAACTAGCCCTTTCACCTTCAGCATGAAGTATTTGGGTACCCCACAAAATGACAGAATCATCCCTCCAACTACATATTTATCATCTAAAGTTTGGCATTCTTTATGAAAACTTAATCCTCCCAAATACATCTCTAGATCTGAATCATCATCCTTTGAGACCAATTCGATGTAATAGACTTGTCCCTTGCCCAAACATCTCTATCCATTCTCCCAAGGGTGCTTGCAGTTGAAGCACAAATTCTTCTTCAACTCATTTATGGAATCCAAGCTCACCTTGCTATCTCTAGTCATCTGACTTCTTTTGGAAGGTGGAGGACCAACCTCCAACTACCCCTTTCTAGATGTCCCTATTGTAGGTGGTAATGTGATCCTATTTCTCATCATGTTAGGCTCAAGGTACAACACCCTCTTGAAATGACTGATCTTGGTCTCTTACACTACTACTTTGGAATGCAAGTGTACCAATACAAGGATTATACTTATCTTAGCCCATCCAAGTATATATCATATATCTTACAAAAGTTGAGAATGGCAGAGTGCAAATTTGCTATGATCCCAGTCTCTCTTAGAATCACTGTGTCCCTTAGCTCAAATTCTCATTTGGTAGATGCTACAACTTATAGGCAATTAAATGATAGTCTTCTTTATTTGACTATTTTCAAACCAGATATTTCCTTTGTAGTGAATCTAATGACATTATTCATGCAAAAAATATATGTTGAATACCTCAATGCTATCAAAAAAATCTTGAGGTATGTTGTAGGGAAAAGGATCTTGCTCTCAAGTATTCCAAGTTTGTTCTCTCTAGGTTCTTAGATTTTGACTATGGGGGAGATAGAGATGACATGAAATCAACCTCTACATATGTGTTTAGCATTAGTTTAGGTGCTATCTCTTACGATTCTAAGAAGCATCCTACTGTGTCTCTTTCCACCATAGAATTTGAATATCGTACCATGTCCATTGTAGCCTAAGAAGCTATTTGGTTTAGGCATATTTTGAAATAAATTGAATATGAGCAATTTAGCCCATATCTAATTTTTTTAGATAATCAATTGGTTACTTCTTTGGCTAAGAATCTTGTATTCCATCAGAAATAAAACATGTGGAAATCCAAGTCCATTTCATCAAGGAAAAGGTTCTTAATGGCATCATACACTTGGAGTATTGTCTTCTCTACCTTGAATTCTGTTGATTTGTTCACCAAGCCCCTTCCTGAAGCTTAGTTCAATAAGCTTAGGGATTCTAGTGGGTTGGTAAAGTTTTTCTCAAGAGGGATTGAAGTTTGAATTCTTATGTTGAAGTCATGTTTGTGACGAAAATTTCACCCCTAAGAGGATTTTTTGCAGTATAGTGTTGATTTTGTTATACACTTTCATGGTAAGTTCACTCTACATGAGGAACTTGTTGTACAATTTTGAATATTTGATTAACCATTTTTTCACTATTCAGTTATCTATATGAGAGGAACTTGTATGTATCTTTTGGCGTTGTTCAGTTATCCATGTGTGAGAAACTCATATGTGCATTTTGTTATTATCTATTTTGTGATTATAATCAACACATATTGTGTATACAATAGGTGACTATGAGTATTGGCTTGGCATATTCTTGATGACTTATAGTGCATCATTGATCAATTTTTGATGATATTATTTTATTTATTTATCCTTATTGATATGATTGTGTACATATAACTGATCTTATTTTTGGAGCTGCTTGTAGCTTGCAGGTTTCTTTTGAGATCACGAGTTACTTATTTTAGGTGTACAAGCTCACTATCCCTGAACCCCACGATGAATTTGTAGTATGTACAAATGCATCATTAGAGGGTTTGGGTGGAGTACTGTTACAAAATGGAAATACTATAGCATATGAATCCATAAAGTTAAAGCCACATGAGTTGAACTATGCTACACATGATCTTGAGCTAGCAACGGTAGTGCACACACTCAAGATGTGGAGGCATTACTTGCTAGGAAAACCTTTCAAATTAGAAATGGATAATCAAAGCTTGAAGTACTTGTTCACTCAACCCGAATTAAATGCTAAGAAAAGGGGATGGATGAAATTACTCGTAGAATATGATTTTGGTATTAATTATATCAAGGGTAAAGAAAAGAAAGTGGTAGATGCATTAAGTCAGAGAAGACATGTAAATGCCATGAAAAGAAGCCAATTCGACTTGTTTGATGAAGTGAAAATCTTACAACAAGAGGATCCATATTATAAATCCATTAGGGAAATGATAAAGAAAGGTAATCCTTCATCTCAAGAATTTGCTAATAAAGATGGAATTTTCTATTTTAGAGATAGATTAGTCATCTTAGAAAAAGGAGATTTAAGAAATTTGATCCTGCAAGAAGCCCATCATCCTCCATATGTAGCACATTCAGGAGGTACAAAGATGAGAGAAGACTTGAAACAAAAATTCTACTAGGATGGAATGAATAAGGATACAACAGAGTTTATGGAAATATGCTTAGAATGTTAGAAAGTGAAAATACAACATCAACATCTAGGTGGATATTTGTATCCCCATGATATTTTGACACAAAAATGGCAAGTGATTTTAGTGAATTTTATAGTTGGTTTGCCAAAAACTAGATTTCATCATGAATTCATATTGGTTATAGTTGATAAGTTAACCAAGGTTGCTCATTTTATACTTGCTAACACCATAGATGATGCCTCTACAGTAGCCAATAAGTTTACACACTACATCTTTAAACTGCATGGATTTCCTGAAGTGATAATCTCATATAGGGATTCTAAATTCCCTTCCATATTTTAGATATCATAAGGCATTGGGTACAAAGTTGAATATGAGCTTAGCTTATCATCTCGAAATACATGGGAAAATAGAATGTGTAAACAAAGTTCTCGAGGATATGCTCAGAATGTATTGCATGGAACAAAAGACCAAATGGGAAGATTATCTTTATTTGGTTGAGTTTGCATACAATAATGGATACCATTCATCTTTAGGAATGACTCCTTGTGAAGCACTTTATGGAAGGAGATGCAAAAATACTTTTACTTGGGATAATTGGGAGGATCGGGTAATGATACAATCGGAAAAGTTAAAGCTAATGGAAGAACAAATCAAGTCCATTTCATGAAAGTTGAAGGAAGTTGCTGATCGACAAAAGAGTTATGCCAATTTAAAGAGAACTCCTTGAGAATTTGTTATCGATGATAAGTGTATAACAAAATCAACACTATACTGCAAAAAATCCTCTTAGGGGTGAAATTTTCGTCACAAACATGACTTCAACATAAGAATTCAAACTTCAATCCCTCTTGAGAAAAACTTTACCAAC
>Ga0181473_100268_pt1 | contig 10715 bp, 3 predicted proteins | sample In2P11_FD_119089 | JGI IMG/M metagenome (GOLD analysis project Ga0181473, IMG submission 119089) | Clean room microbial communities from NASA Spacecraft Assembly Facility at Jet Propulsion Laboratory, Pasadena, California, USA -... ... | reverse complement strand
GTGGTGAGAGGTGGTCCTGGTCGGTTTAGTTGTCTGGTTTTCATGACGTGTTTCCTTGCGCAGCCTTCGATGGGAATGCCGTTGTTGTTGAACAGGGTGGCATGGTCGGCGCCGTTCTGGATTTCCCACTTCTGAATTATCGGGGGCATGTCCGTACCACTTTTGGCTAGCTTGTCTGCTTTTTCGTTACCGTTGAAGAAGGTTTCAATCTTGCCGGGCAGCATCGCTTCAAGGTCTTTTATTTTTGACTCTAGTTTGGCCAGAGCTTCCGGGCTTTCCCTCTTGGCGGCTGATCTTTTTTCTTCCACATGGCTTGGGATGTGGGTGAAGGAGGTACGGATCCCGTATTTGGTGTCTAGGCGTTTTTGGAGGGCGAGGATGCGCCGTACCGTGGGCCTCGCGATTGTCTTCCGTTGTTTGCTGGTGGGCCACTTGTGGTAATTGGATATGATGTTGATGGCGGTTTTGGAGTCCGTGATGATGTGGATGTTGTAGTTGGTGGGGCAGGCTTTGAGTGCTTCCTCTATAGCCAGTAGCTCGGCGATGGTGGACGTTGGGGCGACAAAGGCCGAGGCACTACGGTTCCTATGTGAGTTTGCGCCGAAGAAGACCCCAATGCCGCAGCCTTTTTCAGAGCATGAGCCGTCGGTGAACGCGAAGATTGTTTTGGTAGGATAATGGATGATAGCGGACTCTGCTTCGTTTGTCGTGAGGGCGCCGCGGCGTCGGTGTTTAGTGGGCGGTGGGAGGGTGGGGGCTCGGTGGAGGGAGTCTTTGAGCTTTATTGTGCCCGGCGGGCATGCTGAGCTGATGAGCGCTTCGTATTCCTGATTGTTGATGCTTCGCCCGAGGCAACACTCCACCTTGAATCGGCTAATCATGTGGCCCGTGGTGATGCTAGACCAGCGGACGTACCCTTGTTTGAGAAGTTCTAGGGCCAGGTCGCTGAAGGTGGGATTGTGTCCTATGACGTCCGGACCGGTTGTTTTGGTCCTGACTATGAGGTTGTTGCGTTGTAGTGCTTCTTTCATGTGTGTGTGTGTGGTATGGGTGGGGCGCAGGTTTGCGTACCAGGTGTTTTGCGTGGTGCCGGCGCTGAGCGTGTTTGAGTTCATCTCAGTTATTGTTTGGCTGCAGGTGATGGCGTCTTGTAGATCTACCAGTGACACCAGTCCTTTCCCTCCACGGATCACGTCCAGGAAAAGAGGTTTATGATTTGCATTGGCCCGCAGGCCCATTGCTTTATTGATTGTTGTTGCTGTGTATTTGTCGAGTTTTTCCAGCCATGGGCGGTCATAGTGAATGACCGCCATGCTGTATGCTACATAGCTGTTGCTGACAGCATTGCTGGCTATAACCTTTTGGTCCGCTGTGAGTTTCTTTCCTCGTAGCATATTCTGGAAGTTCTTGAGTTTCCGTTCGAGGAGCGTCATCTGGTCGGTCCAATTGAGATCCATGCGTAGGAGGGTGCCCATGTATTTATAGGGGGTATCGTGGGCAATCTTTGTGACTTGGGAAATGGAAGTGGTGCCGTCCTCATTTCTTTCCATTACTGGTAGGTTGACCGGTGGCTTTCTGTGTTTACGGATGAGAGTCAGGTTATTGGTATATGCAGATTTGCGTGGGTTTATTTCCAGGCCGGCCCACTGGCCAAAGGAGTTGAGTTTTTGGAATGCATTGCTCATGTCCTGTGCATCCGCGCTCAGTAGTACAAGGTCATCGCAGTAGGCTGCGACAGCCAGTCTGAGCCCTTGATTGAAGGTTTAACCTTGCGTGTCCGCGTTTATCCATTCCAGGAGGGGGTTGATGGTTAGGAGGAATAGAAGGGGAGAAAGGGTGTCCCCCTGACGGACGCCTCGTTCGACGTTGAAGTTAGGACTTTGTATTCCATTAATGGTGAAGTGGGAGTTACAATCGCTGTAGATTTCCTGGATGACCCGAATGAATTTTTCACTTGCTCCATATCTGCTGAGCGCCTCTGTGATAGCTGGATGTTTAATGGAGTCAAAGGCTTTTTTGCAGTCCACAAATGTAATGTGCAGTTCTTTATTGGAGAGGTTTGCTTCCTCAATGGCGTCAATGACTACCCGTAGGGGTGTGGTTGGGGCTATACCCTTGCGGAAGCCCATTTGGTTTGGGCTCAGGACGTGTGGGTCCACGGCTCTGGCGAGCCGATGGGTGATGATCGCGGTGAATATTTTGTACGAAACCTGTAAGAGTGAGATGGGGCGGTAGTTTGCTGGGTCATGTGGAGAGCCTTCTTTAGGGAGCAGTGTCATCCGTGCCACTTTCCATTCGTCTGGGATGCCAGCAGCTTCGTTTAGAATTTTGCTCATTGCTTCTCGTAGGATGTTGTGTGCTTGATCTGGGAGGGCCGCGAGTATGTTGGTGTCCAGTCCGTCGGTTCCTGGGGCTCCCTGTCGTGAGTTTTTGAGCGCCCTCGAGTATTCATCTGGGCTGATTGGCAGGGTGAGGGATTCGGGATTGTCCATGTTTCGGGTGTGTTTGAACCACGGGGTTTCCAGTGGGGGGGGAGCGGAGTGAGAGTACAAGTTTGCCCAGAAGGAGTAAAAGGCATTCATGATACCCTCCTGGGTGCGTACTAGCGTGCGGTTACCGTCTACGTTCTGGATTGCCGCTGTGATATTTTTGGGCTTTTTGCGTTGGCTGCCTAGCAGTCTCCAAAACAGTTTGGGATCCGTGCGGTGGATTGTGAACGCTTTGGTGAACCTGTCTTTATTGTGCGCCGTTTTGCGGGAGTTGGATTCCTGTTTCAGCTTCTTGTTTGCCATTGCCTTTTTGGAGTTGATTTTGTTGAGGTAGCCCAACAGGCTGGCCCTGTCAAGGGAGGTGGGGAGCGGTACTGCCGCCCAATCCGGAGCTGTGCTGAGCTTGCGCATGGCCTCGGAGATTGTGGGGCGGGTTTCGAGTGCCATTGCATGGGCGACGTGGCGGTGCGTTTTAACCATTTTTTTAATGTATTTACGCTGCTCTCCAAGTTCGCGGTTGCGCCTATGTTTTGGGCCGGCGGCAAGTCGGATGTTACTGTCGCACCACTGTTGTGCCGCGTGGGTAACAAGCATGATTTTTTCTTTTGGGGTGTGGTTGGTGTTGCTGTGTATGGGGTCTATTCGTTCTTGTACAAACGATTGGAAGGCGGACCTGTAGGTTGTGTCCTCAAGTTTGCCGGAGTTGTAGCGTCGGGTGGAGCGGTAGGATGTTGGGAGTTTGGTGTGATTGCGTTGGATTTCGAAGGTGGCTACCACCGGGGAGTGGTCTGATGGTATGCTGCCGGACTGGTCAATTTGGGTGGTTATGGGTGTGATGTCGCGGGTGGCAAATAGGTCTATGCGGGAGGACCAGATGGTGTGTTTTACCAATTTCTGGTAGATGTTTGGACAAGTCGTTGTGAGGGCTCGTTGGTCTGTCTTTGGTAGTGATTTGTTGATTCTTTGGAGTATACAGGTGGGTAGGTTGGCCAGGTTACATGGGTCAGCTCCTTTCCTTTGGATTTCTTTTGGGCAGGCGGCAAGCTTGGTGTAGGTGAATTCGATGGTGTTTGGGTGTTCCTCTCGCCAAACGTCATGCAGGGCTATACTTTGTATCATGTTTTCCAGCCCTGTAACTGTTTTGTGTTGGACGGTACCCGAGAACCATTTGTCCATGGGGGTTCGTGCAACGTTGAAGTCTCCTCCGATGATAACGCCCCATCCCTTGTCGGTAATCTCCTTCACTTCCGGTTGGAGTTTATGGGTGAACCATCGGGATTTTTTGTTGTTGGACTTTGCAGGCCCATAGATGTTGAGTAGCACCACGTTTTGGTTGCTTATGCGCATAGATGCGGCCATGATTCGCTTATTTTTGGCAAGTGGGTTTGAGTTGGAGGGTTTAAGTACTTTGTGGTGTTGTATTTGGGTTGAGAGTTCAGGTCGGCACATGATGGCTAAACCACCCGCGGGGTCAGCGTTGTCGTTGGGGAGGAAGGTCATTTGCATGTCGAACTGTTCTTTACTTATATGGCCCTTATTGAAGTTGTCCTTGATTATCTTGGATTTCCGTGTTGTACGTTTGGCATTTAGTTGTGATTGGTTGGGTGAGTTGAACGTGATGTGGTTGGTTAGGCGTTTAATTATGGATTGGTGAGTGGGACCTCGGTGTGAGTTTTGGTTGTTTTTTATTATGCCCGTCTCCTGGACCAGTACGATGTCCCAATTATTTTTGTTCATCAGGTGGTCGATTATAAAGAGGGAGGTGGGTTTCCGGTTGATGTTGATAGTGACGATCTTGAGTACAGCCGTGCCCATGGCTAGCAGCGTGGTGGAAACGGTGGGGGGGACTGTGTTGTAATCCAAGTTGTGGATTGTGGCCTCGGTCCCTGGGATGAGGGGGATAAGGATGAGGAGTGCGAGCGCGTATGACCATCTTGTGTGGGTGGTGTGGTGCGTTGGAGTGGTTACTAGTGGTTTGTTTCTTTTTTGTTTGAGTTTGCGTGTGACCGGGGGGAGGGGAGGCACATAGTTGTGTGTACAATAAGTGAAGGTGATGTTGAGGTGGTCGTACCGTTGTGGGGTGTTGTGTGAGGTTTGGTTGTCTATGGATGCGAGGGTTGGTGTTGGGTACAGGGCTAGGAGGGCGAATATGAGGAGGGTGATGTAGACTTTATTGAGTCGTTTGGTATGCAGGGGGAGGAGAGGTGCGTTAGTCGCTGAGGGTTGGGGTGTCGTCCTCCTCCACGTATTCTCTAGCCTTCCTGTATTCCTCGTCGCGCTGGGCAGCTTGTTGTCTCCTGCGCTCGGCTGCGTTGCGCCTTTGCTGGGCCTTGCCGGTGCTCGATGTCCGTTTTTCTTCGCGTTCCTTGTCGAGCTGGTCTCGTTCGTCGTGGTGAGAGGTGGTCCTGGTCGGTTTAGTTGTCTGGTTTTCATGACGTGTTTCCTTGCGCAGCCTTCGATGGGAATGCCGTTGTTGTTGAACAGGGTGGCATGGTCGGCGCCGTTCTGGATTTCCCACTTCTGAATTATCGGGGGCATGTCCGTACCACTTTTGGCTAGCTTGTCTGCTTTTTCGTTACCGTTGAAGAAGGTTTCAATCTTGCCGGGCAGCATCGCTTCAAGGTCTTTTATTTTTGACTCTAGTTTGGCCAGAGCTTCCGGGCTTTCCCTCTTGGCGGCTGATCTTTTTTCTTCCACATGGCTTGGGATGTGGGTGAAGGAGGTACGGATCCCGTATTTGGTGTCTAGGCGTTTTTGGAGGGCGAGGATGCGCCGTACCGTGGGCCTCGCGATTGTCTTCCGTTGTTTGCTGGTGGGCCACTTGTGGTAATTGGATATGATGTTGATGGCGGTTTTGGAGTCCGTGATGATGTGGATGTTGTAGTTGGTGGGGCAGGCTTTGAGTGCTTCCTCTATAGCCAGTAGCTCGGCGATGGTGGACGTTGGGGCGACAAAGGCCGAGGCACTACGGTTCCTATGTGAGTTTGCGCCGAAGAAGACCCCAATGCCGCAGCCTTTTTCAGAGCATGAGCCGTCGGTGAACGCGAAGATTGTTTTGGTAGGATAATGGATGATAGCGGACTCTGCTTCGTTTGTCGTGAGGGCGCCGCGGCGTCGGTGTTTAGTGGGCGGTGGGAGGGTGGGGGCTCGGTGGAGGGAGTCTTTGAGCTTTATTGTGCCCGGCGGGCATGCTGAGCTGATGAGCGCTTCGTATTCCTGATTGTTGATGCTTCGCCCGAGGCAACACTCCACCTTGAATCGGCTAATCATGTGGCCCGTGGTGATGCTAGACCAGCGGACGTACCCTTGTTTGAGAAGTTCTAGGGCCAGGTCGCTGAAGGTGGGATTGTGTCCTATGACGTCCGGACCGGTTGTTTTGGTCCTGACTATGAGGTTGTTGCGTTGTAGTGCTTCTTTCATGTGTGTGTGTGTGGTATGGGTGGGGCGCAGGTTTGCGTACCAGGTGTTTTGCGTGGTGCCGGCGCTGAGCGTGTTTGAGTTCATCTCAGTTATTGTTTGGCTGCAGGTGATGGCGTCTTGTAGATCTACCAGTGACACCAGTCCTTTCCCTCCACGGATCACGTCCAGGAAAAGAGGTTTATGATTTGCATTGGCCCGCAGGCCCATTGCTTTATTGATTGTTGTTGCTGTGTATTTGTCGAGTTTTTCCAGCCATGGGCGGTCATAGTGAATGACCGCCATGCTGTATGCTACATAGCTGTTGCTGACAGCATTGCTGGCTATAACCTTTTGGTCCGCTGTGAGTTTCTTTCCTCGTAGCATATTCTGGAAGTTCTTGAGTTTCCGTTCGAGGAGCGTCATCTGGTCGGTCCAATTGAGATCCATGCGTAGGAGGGTGCCCATGTATTTATAGGGGGTATCGTGGGCAATCTTTGTGACTTGGGAAATGGAAGTGGTGCCGTCCTCATTTCTTTCCATTACTGGTAGGTTGACCGGTGGCTTTCTGTGTTTACGGATGAGAGTCAGGTTATTGGTATATGCAGATTTGCGTGGGTTTATTTCCAGGCCGGCCCACTGGCCAAAGGAGTTGAGTTTTTGGAATGCATTGCTCATGTCCTGTGCATCCGCGCTCAGTAGTACAAGGTCATCGCAGTAGGCTGCGACAGCCAGTCTGAGCCCTTGATTGAAGGTTTAACCTTGCGTGTCCGCGTTTATCCATTCCAGGAGGGGGTTGATGGTTAGGAGGAATAGAAGGGGAGAAAGGGTGTCCCCCTGACGGACGCCTCGTTCGACGTTGAAGTTAGGACTTTGTATTCCATTAATGGTGAAGTGGGAGTTACAATCGCTGTAGATTTCCTGGATGACCCGAATGAATTTTTCACTTGCTCCATATCTGCTGAGCGCCTCTGTGATAGCTGGATGTTTAATGGAGTCAAAGGCTTTTTTGCAGTCCACAAATGTAATGTGCAGTTCTTTATTGGAGAGGTTTGCTTCCTCAATGGCGTCAATGACTACCCGTAGGGGTGTGGTTGGGGCTATACCCTTGCGGAAGCCCATTTGGTTTGGGCTCAGGACGTGTGGGTCCACGGCTCTGGCGAGCCGATGGGTGATGATCGCGGTGAATATTTTGTACGAAACCTGTAAGAGTGAGATGGGGCGGTAGTTTGCTGGGTCATGTGGAGAGCCTTCTTTAGGGAGCAGTGTCATCCGTGCCACTTTCCATTCGTCTGGGATGCCAGCAGCTTCGTTTAGAATTTTGCTCATTGCTTCTCGTAGGATGTTGTGTGCTTGATCTGGGAGGGCCGCGAGTATGTTGGTGTCCAGTCCGTCGGTTCCTGGGGCTCCCTGTCGTGAGTTTTTGAGCGCCCTCGAGTATTCATCTGGGCTGATTGGCAGGGTGAGGGATTCGGGATTGTCCATGTTTCGGGTGTGTTTGAACCACGGGGTTTCCAGTGGGGGGGGAGCGGAGTGAGAGTACAAGTTTGCCCAGAAGGAGTAAAAGGCATTCATGATACCCTCCTGGGTGCGTACTAGCGTGCGGTTACCGTCTACGTTCTGGATTGCCGCTGTGATATTTTTGGGCTTTTTGCGTTGGCTGCCTAGCAGTCTCCAAAACAGTTTGGGATCCGTGCGGTGGATTGTGAACGCTTTGGTGAACCTGTCTTTATTGTGCGCCGTTTTGCGGGAGTTGGATTCCTGTTTCAGCTTCTTGTTTGCCATTGCCTTTTTGGAGTTGATTTTGTTGAGGTAGCCCAACAGGCTGGCCCTGTCAAGGGAGGTGGGGAGCGGTACTGCCGCCCAATCCGGAGCTGTGCTGAGCTTGCGCATGGCCTCGGAGATTGTGGGGCGGGTTTCGAGTGCCATTGCATGGGCGACGTGGCGGTGCGTTTTAACCATTTTTTTAATGTATTTACGCTGCTCTCCAAGTTCGCGGTTGCGCCTATGTTTTGGGCCGGCGGCAAGTCGGATGTTACTGTCGCACCACTGTTGTGCCGCGTGGGTAACAAGCATGATTTTTTCTTTTGGGGTGTGGTTGGTGTTGCTGTGTATGGGGTCTATTCGTTCTTGTACAAACGATTGGAAGGCGGACCTGTAGGTTGTGTCCTCAAGTTTGCCGGAGTTGTAGCGTCGGGTGGAGCGGTAGGATGTTGGGAGTTTGGTGTGATTGCGTTGGATTTCGAAGGTGGCTACCACCGGGGAGTGGTCTGATGGTATGCTGCCGGACTGGTCAATTTGGGTGGTTATGGGTGTGATGTCGCGGGTGGCAAATAGGTCTATGCGGGAGGACCAGATGGTGTGTTTTACCAATTTCTGGTAGATGTTTGGACAAGTCGTTGTGAGGGCTCGTTGGTCTGTCTTTGGTAGTGATTTGTTGATTCTTTGGAGTATACAGGTGGGTAGGTTGGCCAGGTTACATGGGTCAGCTCCTTTCCTTTGGATTTCTTTTGGGCAGGCGGCAAGCTTGGTGTAGGTGAATTCGATGGTGTTTGGGTGTTCCTCTCGCCAAACGTCATGCAGGGCTATACTTTGTATCATGTTTTCCAGCCCTGTAACTGTTTTGTGTTGGACGGTACCCGAGAACCATTTGTCCATGGGGGTTCGTGCAACGTTGAAGTCTCCTCCGATGATAACGCCCCATCCCTTGTCGGTAATCTCCTTCACTTCCGGTTGGAGTTTATGGGTGAACCATCGGGATTTTTTGTTGTTGGACTTTGCAGGCCCATAGATGTTGAGTAGCACCACGTTTTGGTTGCTTATGCGCATAGATGCGGCCATGATTCGCTTATTTTTGGCAAGTGGGTTTGAGTTGGAGGGTTTAAGTACTTTGTGGTGTTGTATTTGGGTTGAGAGTTCAGGTCGGCACATGATGGCTAAACCACCCGCGGGGTCAGCGTTGTCGTTGGGGAGGAAGGTCATTTGCATGTCGAACTGTTCTTTACTTATATGGCCCTTATTGAAGTTGTCCTTGATTATCTTGGATTTCCGTGTTGTACGTTTGGCATTTAGTTGTGATTGGTTGGGTGAGTTGAACGTGATGTGGTTGGTTAGGCGTTTAATTATGGATTGGTGAGTGGGACCTCGGTGTGAGTTTTGGTTGTTTTTTATTATGCCCGTCTCCTGGACCAGTACGATGTCCCAATTATTTTTGTTCATCAGGTGGTCGATTATAAAGAGGGAGGTGGGTTTCCGGTTGATGTTGATAGTGACGATCTTGAGTACAGCCGTGCCCATGGCTAGCAGCGTGGTGGAAACGGTGGGGGGGACTGTGTTGTAATCCAAGTTGTGGATTGTGGCCTCGGTCCCTGGGATGAGGGGGATAAGGATGAGGAGTGCGAGCGCGTATGACCATCTTGTGTGGGTGGTGTGGTGCGTTGGAGTGGTTACTAGTGGTTTGTTTCTTTTTTGTTTGAGTTTGCGTGTGACCGGGGGGAGGGGAGGCACATAGTTGTGTGTACAATAAGTGAAGGTGATGTTGAGGTGGTCGTACCGTTGTGGGGTGTTGTGTGAGGTTTGGTTGTCTATGGATGCGAGGGTTGGTGTTGGGTACAGGGCTAGGAGGGCGAATATGAGGAGGGTGATGTAGACTTTATTGAGTCGTTTGGTATGCAGGGGGAGGAGAGGTGCGTTAGTCGCTGAGGGTTGGGGTGTCGTCCTCCTCCACGTATTCTCTAGCCTTCCTGTATTCCTCGTCGCGCTGGGCAGCTTGTTGTCTCCTGCGCTCGGCTGCGTTGCGCCTTTGCTGGGCCTTGCCGGTGCTCGATGTCCGTTTTTCTTCGCGTTCCTTGTCGAGCTGGTCTCGTTCGTCGTTGGTGAGGGTGCGGGTGACTTTGAGTGGTTCACCTCTTCTGCCCATTCGTTTCTTCTTCCCTGGTTTTGGTAGGGTGTGGGGGTGTTCGTGTGGTTAGGGGGACGACTATTGGGGGGTTGGTGTATGGAGCGTGTGGTGGGGCTGGGCGGACCATTGAGGTTGAGGGCCTTGGCTTGTCCTTGGGGGGTGAGAAATCCGATGATCGAGACTGGTCGGACCATGCCGAAGTCGTCCTTGAGGTGCGTTGCCGACATTGCTGGTTCCCCCGCGTAGGCGGAAACCAGTCGTACCAACTCCGTGCGATTGATGTTGGGTCCGATGTTGGCCACCGTGACCGCGTAGTACTCTTGGTATCTGTTCTTTCTCCACGAGGTGATGAAGACGTCCACCCCGTGGATTACGAAGTTGGCCTGGTGGCGTAGATCGTTGGCTAGCTTCTCGTCTGCGACTCGGATCTTGTAGTTACGAGCGTTGAAGAATTCGAGGTCGAAATCCGCCGTAGCTAGTTCGATGCCCTTCCTTCTCGCGGCGTTGATGACGTCGTTCTTCTCTACCCCTCTCTTGTGACCCTCGGGCATCCGAAGTCCGAGGAGTAGGAGGGAGGTCTGGTCGTCGTCTTGTTCGTCATCGTTGGAGGGGAAGGTGCCAGTCGAGATCTCTCCCCATCCAAGGTGCTTGCGGACGTGCTCGACGACTGCGTCGATCTTCTCTGCTGGGATTTGGACGTAGAGTGTCTTATTGGAGTTGAGGTACCTGAGTTGGTGGATGTCGTAAGACACACCCATCTTCTTGAGCTTGGCGTCGGTGTCGATGACTTTGGCGCGCTCGATGCCGGCGATGATGAGGGCGGGACCGGGGGCCGTCAGTTCCTCAAGTTCGCCTTCGTCTTGGCTGGAGTCGTCTGCGTCTCCTCCAAAGACATCGTCTCCGCTGCAACACCCCAGATCTCACACCCT
>Ga0181473_100370_pt1 | contig 10718 bp, 10 predicted proteins | sample In2P11_FD_119089 | JGI IMG/M metagenome (GOLD analysis project Ga0181473, IMG submission 119089) | Clean room microbial communities from NASA Spacecraft Assembly Facility at Jet Propulsion Laboratory, Pasadena, California, USA -... ... | reverse complement strand
GTGATGCTTCAGGAAATGGAATTGGTGCTGTTCTAATGCAAGATGAAAGACCCATTGCTTTTGAAAGTCGTCCAATCAAGGGAAAGTTTTTAAGCAAAGCTATTTATGAGAAGGAAATGTTGGCAATACTCCATGCACTTAAGAAATGGCGACCCTACCTAATGGGAAGACACTTCAAGGTAAAAACGGATCATGATAGCCTTAAATACTTTTTAGAACAAAGATTATCCTCTGAAGAGCAACAAAAGTGGGTCACAAAGATGTTGGGTTATGACTTTGAAATCATCTACAAAAAGGGGAAGCAAAATGTGGTGGCAGATGCACTCTCAAGAAAGGATGAGGATGTGGAAGCATTGTTGTGTGCCATTTCTATTATCCAACCAGATTGGATAAATGAAGCAAGGGAGGAATGGAAGAATGACGAAGAAGTGTGGGCACTTATTTGAAAGCTACAACAAGATTCCAGTACGTCTGATACATTTAGCTGGCAAAATGATTCGTTATGGTACAAAGATCGCTTATACCTCTGTAAGAATTTCCACCTAAAACAAAAGATTCTTATGGAATTGCACACTTCTCCCTTAGGAGGGCACTCAGGATTTTTAAAAACTTACCACAGGGTTAAGAAGGAATTTTTTTGGGATGGCCTTAAATCAAATATTCAAAAGTTTGTGGCAGAATGTTTGGTTTGCCAACAAAATAAAGTTGAAACAATTAAGACACCAGGTCTATTACAACCTTTATCCATTCCAAGCCAACGTTGGGAGGAGGTTTCAATGGATTTTATCACAGGTTTACCCAAGTCTGAGGGAAAGAGCGTCATCATGGTGGTAGTTGACAGACTTACCAAGTATGCACACTTTTGTGCATTATCACATCCATTTAAAGCCAGTACAGTTTCTACTGCATTTATGGAAACAATTCAAAAGCTACATGGAAACCCAAAGATTATTGTAAGTGACAGAGATCCCATTTTCACTGGAAATTTTTGGACAGAATTATTTTCTTGTCTTGGTACTCAGTTAGCTCATAGCTCATCTTATCATCCTCAATCTGATGGGCAAACTGAGATAGTAAACAAATGTTTGGAAGGATATCTTCGTTGCTTTGTATCTGATAAACAGGCACAATGGGTCAAATGGTTGCCTCTAGCTGAATGGTGGTATAACACTTCCTTCCATACAGCAACAAAAATGACCCCATTTATGGCACTTTATGGGTATCAACCACCATCCATCACATCATATTTAAGAGAAAATTCTAAGGTTCAGGCAGTGGAACATCACATCGAACATCAACAACAAGTCCTCCAACTCTTAAAGGATAACCTCGTGTTGGCACAAAATAGAATGAAACAACAGGCATATCAACATCGCAGTGAAAGAAGTTTTGATGTAGGTGATTGGGTATTCCTACGGCTACAACCATATAAGAAAATGTCCCTAAAGCAAGCTAAGAAGGATAATAAATTATCACCAAAGTATTATGGTCCGTACAAGGTGTTGCAAAAGATTGGTACTATGGCATACAAATTGGAGCTTCCTGCAGCTTCTCGATTGCACCCAGTTTTCCATGTTTCATGTTTAAAGAAGGTTATAGGTGACAAGCTCCCAGTTCAAACAATATTGCCAGAACTTGATGAGGAGGGAAAAATTATATTGGAACCAGAAGCAGTCACAGAAACAAGAACTCGACAGCTACGAAATCGATCAATTTCAGAGTATCTTATCAAATGGAAGAACTTATCAGCTGAAGATTCCACATGGGAGGATGAGAATTTTATGCAGAAATATCCAGAACTACTCAAGCGTTGAGGACAACACTTTTTTGAAGGAGAGGGGCATGTTGGGTCCCTATAATACTAGTGATTACCCCATTACTATTGTAGTTATACCCCTTATTTATATTGTTGTGCCCCTATTACCCCCATATTGTTATTTCTGTGCCCCATAGAATCCCTCTATTGTTATTTTTGTGGCTTTATATTATTATTGTTAGGTCGGCTGGATTATATTGTGACTCCTTAGACTCATATATATAGAAAGGAGGTTTTGTCATTTGAATCATCAAAGAATTGTTCATTTATGTAATGTAAAGGAGGTTGCCCCCTCGAAGAGGCTGAATTCTAAGGCGTTGATCTATCTTTTCTATCTTTTCTTGAGCTGGGTTCATAACAGAGAGGTTGGGATGATCAGCGGTGGGATTGACAAAAAGCTCTGAGGTGGGTCTTCTAAAGTTTTAGCAAGAACCTCAAAGCTATTGCTTATGGAGGGAATGGAGGCAGTGTCCTGCATGGGCTTTCTCTTGGAGGAGGGCTTTTTATGCAATCTTTTTCGATTTGCAACCTTGGTAAAGCCATCATGAGCCAACTTGTCTAAGGTGTCAGAGGTTTGGGGTTTAGCATTTAGAGGGCAGTCCCGAAAAAGATGCCCATGGGAATGACACTTGCGACAACGAAAGGGTACATGTTCAAAATCTAAGGGTTGGATCCATTCAAGGTCATCATGGTAGAGACTTACTGAGTCCGAAAGGGCTTTGTCCAGGCGCACGAAGACACAAATACGGGCATAGGAGGTGTATCTGCGCAGCTTCATTTCCTCAGCAATTTTTATAAACTGCCCCAGCCACTTGCCAATGTCTCTCAGTGATTATTCGTCCCAATATTCCAATGGGAGCGAGTACATCCAGATCCAAACTGGTGCCTAGCTGAAATCCTCCTTGTCAGGGTTAAATCTCTCTACCCATTCCCTTAAATACAGACTGGCAGAGTTGAAGAAGTAGGGACCTTCATCCATAACCCTATTCCGGTCTTCGATGCAAATGAAAATCGCAGTGAAAAATCCTTTTGGTCCTAGCTGCAGGGTGACATGTCCCTTGGGTTTCCATTTGGCAGAGATCCATCCTTGCAAAGCTTTTTCAGTCGGCCAGTATCCAATAAATTTTCCAATGAGCGCATGGTCCTTCATGTACTGGATTTGACCATTGATTCTTTGGCTGGGAAGTTCTATCTTGGGTCATTCAACTGCTATGGGTTTGCATGTCATTGATGTAACCTTGGGCATTTCCTGTTTCCCAATCCTTCCTTCTTGTACTTCACTACGTCTGTTTGACTATTCAGTGGGAGTGTTTGTCGTATCTTGCATTGGGAAATCTCTTATATCCATGTTTACTTGTTCTGAACTGGAAGGCTTTGTCGGTTCCTTCGCTTGATTATCTCTCTTGGCTGAGGGGGAAGTTTTTTGAAGCCCCCCCCCCTGAATGTCAGCCATTGCAATGCAATCTATGCCAGCAGCTGTTGTCGCAAGGAGGAAGGCTGACGGAGAATAGAAGCAGGGTAGGTTTATACTGCGCCATTGCAGGGGCGAGCAGAAAACCCTAGGTTGCAGAGCTCTCAAGCAGGCATAGGTGCTATCTGGGTAAAAAAAAAATAACATGAATTAATATTGATGCATACCTAAAAATATATTAATAACAAAAAAAACAAGTTTAATGTGGGTGGACAAAATGACTCAATGTACATGTTATGTAATATCTATAACATTCAAAAATACAATTTAAACCATAAAAAAACACACAATGTTTTTTGCATTCTAAAATAAGTTTATACTTGAAGAAATTTGATCTCTCTTGACTCATGTCATATTCGTGATTAAGATAGATCTAAACTAATATTAATAAAATGGATACCATTAAACATTTTGAAACATAAATAAAAATCTGAATTAAACTTAAAATAGAGATCTGAATTCCACACCTTTTGGAAAGAAAAGAAGAATAATAAAATAGTAGAAAACCCTTTGATAGAAACTCTTACCAATATAAGATAATGTTTTAGATGGTAAATAATTTCCTCTTGTTATAATCAGTATAGTTTAATCTCATTTAAATTCAGAAATTCCCTCAATGTGTCACCTGAGGCTTCTAAAAGCTTATCTTTATAGAGAGGCCAAGATAAAACACCGCTCTTCGTAATGGAATTTCATAGCAATAACAACTTTCATAGCGATAACCATGCTACCATGAAATTGTTTTGCAGTTTGCTAATGTCTTTCTTGTTTTGGAGCCACCTGATGTCTCTCGTTCAGTGTTATATATTAATTTTAACATTTTATTATTATTTAAAAACAAAATTACTGAATTTGATTATTTTTATTAATTTTATTTTTCTATAAATACTACAACATATATTATTTTTTATATTTTATTACTATTTAAGTCAACAATAAATGTGTATAATAAATTGAACATATTAATATACATTTAATAATTTGAGTTTACATGTAAAAAATGTGTACGTTCTTACGTTACACTTACTCCACTATACAAAGTTGTAGAATGTTTCTAAACACAATAAAATAACATTAAAATAATATTTCTGATTATCATAATTTTACTAACTTAAAATTTTTTAAAATATATATTATTGTAAATGTTTATTTAAAATTAATGAAATAAAAAACCAAATACATAGATATAATAATTATTAATAATAATGATAATTTAAATTATATGTTACTATGAATGTTTATTTGAATATGCTCAAATAAAAAAACCAAATATATAGGATATCCCTTTCTAATTAGGAATAGTAATTAGATGTTTATTTTTTATGATGGTGATTTAAATTATATATTTTGTGAACGTTTGCTTAAAGAAATGAACAACCAAATAATTTGGTTTACTTCTTCCTAATTAGATGTTTATTTGTTGGTGGCGATGATTAAACTTAGATTACAAAATTATATCGTGAATACATTCAGGATATATTATATTGCATTAACACTTTTATTATAAGTGTTAGAAGACATTGTTAATGACAAAAGAGTAACACTCTCCTTATAGGAGAAAAGGATTTTTTTTTCTCTCAAATCATGAGTCTGTTATTATTCAACATACATTTAACTACATTTGTCCGTTATCCAATCTCAGTCACTGCTCCAACCTCTCATGTTATAGTGCTTCCAAAGGCATTTTTTTGAGGTGTTTTTATCTTCCCTTGGGATTTCTTTACAATAGGTATTATTTTTCTCTTTCTTCTGCCTACATACAATTGCTTACTGATGTCGAGGTACAAATAAATCCATTTATTGAGGTACATGGGTACCATCTATTGTATTCACTAGTTCTCTAGGAACCCTTTTCACTTACATGGTTTGTCAATAATGTCAAACTCTCACTTACTTGGTCCTTTACATTTTGACTCCATTTCACATTCCCCCCCTTTAATCAAAGACTAACTTCTTCAATTACACATCAAGCTTAGATACGGGTACACCTCCCACCCTCATACCTACCTAATGATTAATTCCATAACTTGTTGTCACATCCTCTCTATACATAAGAGGGAAACACTACATTCCTGACTCAACAGGGCTTACAACACACCCGGGGAAATCAACTTGTACTAATACTTTAGGGTTTTAACTACAACTGATCATGCATCCCTTACAAAACATATCACATCATTACAACAATCTCAATTTTGGCACAACAAGCATTGAAAAAACTTTACAACAATGGAAAGATTAACAATATTCCTATGTGACAATTATATGCCCAAAGATATAATCCCATTTACACTTCATCAAAATGCATCACTCTCTATTGTTCCTTTACCTCCTTCTCTTAGGCTTCTTCATTTTCACTAGGTTTATAATCACCATTAATATGTCTTCATCGCTTTCATGCTTTCAAGGGTAATTGAGATGGCTCACATACTGGGCATCCTTTTCTCCATATTTGACATCTCTATTCAATAATTGTCTTGGATCTCTTTACCTCTCTTTTCATTCATTAGAGTATTTAATTCTAACAAAATAACTATATGTATATTGAGTTAACTAAGCTCAATAAGGCTCAATACATCCAACATTCTAAAGACAAAATAATTCTCACCATGTTTTCCACATATTGTTATAACTCTAATAGGTTGGCCATTACCTATTAAGTTATCTAATCAATATGGAGAAAATTACCTTAGTTGTGACCTTTAAAATACATTGAAGCTGGTTCACATCTAGACAATTTGCTACTTGAAAAAAATTAAATCTTTAACATTTCTCATCCACTACATTGTTGATATTTATGTGTTTGAGAAATTGTGATCTTTGGGGTCATGCACAATGATTGAAAAATCTCTTGTTGTTAATATGACAGTCACCATTTCTTCTTCCCAAAATTTTTTACGAGCCTCCTTCATTTCTCATCACCAAACCTTCTATCTATAAATGAATACTAATGTATTTCATACATGATTTTGTTGGCAAACACCAGACTCACCAACTTTAATGCCAATGATTTAGGATCAACATCACAATTTAACCCCAACATAATGACCATCACATGGCATCATCAATGGATCAAGCTCCCTATTATATGTATTTGTACTTTTCTATCATATTTAATCTCTTGACCCTGAGTTCCTTACATAGAATCATTCCCATGACCATTGTCATGCCCTTGAAAGTGGTGGTCATTCTAATTCCACGCGAACAAAAATTTTCTGCATTAATTAATGAATAACAAAGACTTCCCAAAGCCCCCTAATGACTCATTACCATAATCCTTATCTAGGGCTCTCCTTTTCAGCACATCTTCCTCCTATTAAATCACAGTGTCGCTTGTCTCAATGTGTGTTATGGGCTAATCAATAGCAATACGTGCAAATATTTCCCTCTATTACTTCTTCACACTATACTACATGAGCATCCACTCATAATCATATGCTATTGGCTAGTTGTTTATATAGGACTCCCTATCCTCACACTATAGGCTTTGAATCAATTCCTTAAGCACTTAATCAATATGATGGACAAACACACTAACAAATAACACACTTTCTCCCCCCTTGATCCTAGGCTATCATGTGAAGTAAAGGCCCAAACCAAATTTGATACCAACATAGATTTAGTGACCACATTTACACAATTCACACTTCTTATTAGATCAAATTATGTTACATATAAATATAAGAAGTGTTGTATAAAGATAGACAAAGTAACTTGGACACATTAATCAACAACGAGTGATTATTAATCACTAGGTGGAGAGAATCTCTCAACCAACTAACTATGCCTAAACAACTTCCTAACTACTCATAATACACACCGAGACAAGTGGGAGTTACATCCTCTAACACAAAGTAGAATTATTAAGCACACATAAACCCCACATTTCTTATTAATCAAATGATATTACATATAAATATAAGAAGTGATGTCTACAAATAGATAAATTAACTTGAACACAATCACACAGAAATATAGGACTACTAGTTGGAGAGAATCTTTAAACCAATGAATTAGGCCTAAACAACCTACTAACTAATAGGAACAAAGTCATAACACATTGAAACAAGTGGGAGTTACATACTTTAACCAGAACAATGTCTGTACATGTAACAATTTTTTCTCCAAAATATGTAGAGTCAAGTTGGTGTCTCAATGAACCGATCCAGATGTTGTGGTCATGATCGACAACTATACTAGCTTCCTATGGTGTCCATCCTTCAGAACTTTGGTGGATAGGGCCATAGATAAAGTGTATAATTGAGCCTTGAGAATCCTCCATCGTATCCTTTTGTGTACATGGAGAAAACACAACTATGAATTCTAAAAGAAACCATACATAAGTTACTGAAGATCGACACATCAAAGCAGCTACAACTACATTACAACATTGGTTGTGTATAGCTATTATCGATGATCATGTAAGTTTACACCAAAATTATGTCGGTAATTACCCCTTCAGATTGATAAAGTTATGGTGGTGGTGCTCCTTCGAGGCTGAACAAGCTAAGGTGACATTGCAACAGTGAGTGGTCTAGGAAGTGGAGGCAGTATGTCAGTGAATAATTTATTTTTTGATGGGAGTAATTATCTCCAACACCCCCCTCATAATTACAACTGAAATTTTAAACCATGACACAACATAACTTGAACATGCTTGTTGGTCTAAGTCTTAGCTAGGCTTACAATGACTCAAAAACTTTGACATCAACTTTGACAACAACTCTTGGACTAGATTTTTTTTTTCCTTTCTTGTATCCTCTGAATTACTTCATCTTTATCTTTTCGCTTTCTAAGGCTCCAAATTTTAGTTTCTTCATTTATTGTTGCAACTCTTCCATTATTTTATTTTTGTTTATCACATAAACATATCAAATCATTTCAAGTTGTCCATGCATGTCCTCTACTTCTTCAAAAATATGTTTGTATGTGGACTGTCGCCACATGTCATGTTCTATAGTTTTCTCTTCATCATCTATCTTCTTATTATCAATTTATTGCAACATAGGTCCATAATATAATTTTATCTCTTCTTGGATCCATTACTTAAAAATTTGTTCAACATTTTCTTCTTCAATTTCTTCAACTTCTTCCATGTCATTTTCTTTATGATCTTGTTTTGCTATAGTTAAGAGGTGATTGCCTTGTTTACCACACTAAAAAACAATGTTAAGTTTATATGAAAAAACATATTGAGAACCATATTGATTATGTTCATTCTACTCTGGAATTAGATCTTTCTTCTCTTCCTCTTCGTTATTTGACTCTATCGATGCTTCATAATCTTGATTCTCCACTTCTTTACCAACCTCTACTTCTACAAACATGTTTTCTTCCACTTGGCTTTTAGACACAAGTAGGTTTCTCTCACCAAATAACAATGTATCAATAAGATGTTTCTATTGCATCATTTGCAACCACTCATTACTAGTTGATTGTTCTTAATCAAAGTTAACATTAACAATTTCAATTGTTGGATCCACCAAACCACTCACTGCTCCATTGGTAGCTTTATATATGCCAAACACAATTGATGTTGGTAACACACCATAATCATTGTCATCCACTTTCAAGTGGGATTCACCAAAATATTCATCTTTTACTAGATTTTCTGCTACAAATCCACTTTCCTTTTCATCTTCAAGCACTGCTACAACAAGCTATACAACACTACTATCTTTGAATTGATTACTCCCCCTTGTTGGGTGTTGAGCCTGATTATCTTCCTGATTGTTCAAAGGTTTTTTTATTCCAGCTGTGTTGGATCCTTTCTATTAACAGGGTGGAAACACCACTTGTTTAAACGTCATCAGGGGGCCGATAATGACTTTATGAGCCACCCCTCTGGTGGGGGTTCGGGGTCAACACCCCTAAAGCTAAAAATAAATAAAAAATTTCCTTGTAAAATATTGTAATTTCATAGCTAATCCAGACTGTTCATTAGGTAGATGATCTATTATTCAACCAACTCAAAGAACAAAAGAAAATATAGATCAATGACTTGAAAAATGTCCTCTTTGAAGGGGAAACCTCCTTTACATTACATAAATAAAAAATTCTTGGATGATACAAATGATAAGACCTCATTGGTATATACGGGAGTCTAGGGGGTCACAATATAATCAGAGCCTACATAACAATAATAATGTATGAGCACAAAAATAACAATAGTGGGATCCTATGGGGCACAAAAATAACAAGATGGGGGATACATTTGCACAACAATAACAATAAGGGGTTACACTAGCAATAAAAATAAGGGGAATACACTAGTATTATAGGGACCTAACATGCTCCTCTCGTTCAAAAAAGTGTTGTCCTCAACACTTGAGTAGTTCTAGATGCTTCTATATAGAATTCTCATCCTCCCATGAGGAGTATTTAGCAGGGAGTTCTTCCAATTAATGTGATACTCTGAAATTAATCGATTTCGTAGTTGTTGGGTTCTTATTTTCGTGATTTCTTCATTCTCAAATATGAATTTTCCTTCTTTCTCAAGTTCTAGAAACATTGTTTGAACTATGAACTTGTCACCAATAACCTTGTTTAAGCATGAAACATGGAAAATTGGGTGTACTAGGGAAGATTTAGACAACTCCAATTTGTATGCCATAGTACCAATCTTTTTCAACACCTTGTAAGGACCATAGTACTTGGGTAATATTTTATTATCCTTCTTAGCTTGCTTGAGGGACATTTGTTTGTATGGTTGTAGCCATAAAAATACCCAGACACCTACATCAAAACTTCTTTCACTATTATGTTGATCTCTGTGTTGTTTCATTCGATACTGTGCCAGAGTGAGGTTATCCTTAAGAGTTGGAGAACTTGTTGTTGATGCTTGATGTGATCTTCCACTGCTTGAACCTTAGAATTTTCTCTTAAAGATGATGTGATGGATGGTGGACAATACCCATAAAGTGCCATAAATTGGGTCAATTTTGCTACAGTATGGAAGGAAGTTTTATACCACCATTCAATTAGAGGTAACCAATTGACCCATTTTGTTTGTTTATCAGATACAAAGAAAAAAAGATATCATTCCAAACATTTGTTCACCATCTCAGTTTTACTGTCATATTTACGATGATAAAATGAGCTATGAGTTAATTGAGTACCAAGACAAGCAAGTAATTCCATCCAAAAATTTCCAGTGAAAATGGGATCTTTGTCACTTACAATAATATTGGGGTTTCCGAATTGTTTCCATAAATGCAGTAGAAATTGTACTAGCTTTAAAAGGATGAGCTAATTCACAAAAGTAAGAATACTTGCTAAGTATATCAACTACCACCATGATGACACTCTTTCCTTCAGACTTGGGTAAACATGTGATGAAATCTATTGAGACCTCCTTCCAAAAATGACTTGGAATGGCTAAAGGTTGTAACAGAGTCAGGATCTTAATTGTCTCAACTTTATTTTGTTCGC
>Ga0181473_100310_pt1 | contig 10734 bp, 10 predicted proteins | sample In2P11_FD_119089 | JGI IMG/M metagenome (GOLD analysis project Ga0181473, IMG submission 119089) | Clean room microbial communities from NASA Spacecraft Assembly Facility at Jet Propulsion Laboratory, Pasadena, California, USA -... ... | reverse complement strand
TACAGGGTCATCAGGGTCATGATTGTTTTATGTTGATGTTTATATGTAGACATGTACGTATGTAAGTCGTTGTCTGACAGGGTCATCAGGGATCATTCTTGTGGAGGAATGATTGCTTATGTAGGTGAATGACATGAAGAGGTTCCTGGTTTATGAGGAATCAAGTGGGAAGAGTAGTCTAAAAAACATATGAGGTTAGTATCATGTCGATATGAATTGATATTCTATGCTTGTATTATTCCTATGTTTATGTTATGATAGGTAACATTGAAGGATACATCAGTAGAATGAAAACAACGTGCTTTGTGACATGCTAGGATAAGCATGGATGGTCGAGAGACACTGGAAGCAAGGTTTCTTGGTAGAGACAGTGTGGTTTTGGATGTGTGGTACTACTGTTGTGCATATGTTTTATATGTTGGACATGCTGCATCCGTGATGTTGTGCACATGCGGTGTTGTGTATATATATTATTGTGTACATATGATGTTGTATGCCAATTGTATGTATGGTGTTGTATGTATATTACATATACAATTCTCAGTATAGGTGGTGCTATGTACATGTTGGATATGCAGTTTTGTGTATGTATCATAATGTGTGCATGTTGGATATGTGATGTTGTGTGCATATGGTGTTATGTGCATGTTGGATATGTGGTGTTGCATACATATGATGCTATGTACATGTTGTATATGCAATGTTATATACATATGGTATTGTGTGCATGTTGTACATATGCTACTATGTACATATGGTGTTGTGTGCACATGGTGTTGTGTAGATGTTGTACATGTGGGGCTGTGTGCAAGTGGAGCTATGTGCATGTGGCATTGTGTACATGTGGTGTCGTGTACATGTCGTGTGTGTGGTGTTGTGTACATGTGGTATTATGTACGCATTGTACAGGTGGTGTGGTGTACATATGGCACTGTGTACACATTGTGCAGGTGGTATCATGTACATGTGATGTTGTGCACATGTTACGCATGTGGTCTAGTGTGGAGGTAGTATTGTGTACATGTTGTGAATATGGTACTGGTGTACATGTGGTATTGTGTGCATGACATACATGTTGTGTTGCGGGCATGTGGTACTATGTATGTGCATTATGTAGTTATGGTATTAGGACATGTGTATTCATTGTGTTGTATTATGTGTATGGATATGTGTTGTGTCATACATCAAGTGTAGGTGTATGTATGTGTTGTGTTGTACACTGGGTGTAGGTTCATGTATTGCATGGTGTTGTATGTCATGTGCAGTTGTATGTGTGTGATGCACACTATGTGTATGTGCACATGGTTGAGGAGAAGGAACTAGGTGTTTTTCGAGTGTGGCAACCGATCCGTTGTGTGTACGGAATAAAGACAAAGGTAGAAGCTAATGATTGATTAAAGGATAAGTATCTATATTTTATTTCAATTTTATTATTTATGTGATTTATGATTTGGGTATATGATGATTACATGTTATCTATGATTTTGGTTTATGGTGGTTACATGTGATTTATGATTTTGATCTATGATGGTTTAGTTTTGGGCTAACCTTATCTGATATGTTTATGCATGATGATTTCATTAAGATCCTAGTTTGACTTGTTGTGACGGGAAGTAAACAAATTGCAAGTGTACCCTATTAATGAGCTACCAATGAGGTATGATGTGAATTTATTTAAATTTATTTTAAATCTATTAGTAGTTATGTGCTTGGTATAGGAAAGAATGAAATCCCTGCTTGGGTGGTTGAAACTGATTGCAAGAATTACCAGCAATAGTGAAATAAATTGGACCAAGCAGCAGTGTGTTGGTAAAGCATTCATGATCAGGGCCATTGTGCGACATTGGTACCTAATAGTCTCCATTGATTTCCATGAGGATGCTATGACCAGTATGATGGTTTTGAGGTAGGTATATGCCTTGGTTGTTTTACCTTCCAACATGAGAAAGCCTTGCCAAGGGATGGATTTCCCGGATAGGGGATTATGGAGAACTTAGAAGGTGAGTGACTGCATCGAAGGGTGGCCCGAATTTCCCAAGGGACTATGTAGTAGAGAAGGGAACGCTGGGAATGGATTTTTTTTGGTGATTAGCATTGCTAGATGGAATCATATGCACATTGGGCGTGCACCTTGGAACAATAAGTCGGTAATTGTTTGCTGATAGGACAAGTGGCATAGGATTGGAACGTTGGACATTGGATGCAACTTTGAATTTTGTAGTGGATTTTGGAATTCCTAGGAAGGAAGTGAATCTTGGTATTACTTTTGAGGGTGGAGGTGTAAGACTTTGGATTCCCTTGTTGCTACTACAATGATCATATCCTTTTATGTGTATATGTGTGTATTATTGTAAATACTATAGCGATATGGATTTATAAAGTTCCATAGACAGTATGATTATTTCTTGGGTGAAGAAAATGTGTATGTGTGTATATGTGGTTATTATTGTAAATACTGTAATGAGTTTCGTTATAAATCTCTAGTCAAGGGTATGATTGTCATGTTCTAGTAGTGGTCTTTCTAAATACTACAATGGGTTGTGTTATAAAGATCCATGAGTAGTATGTTTTTTTTTCAACAATCTTGTTGGTTATAGGTCTCATTGAACACGTATAAGACCACGATAATGGGACAGGTATTCCAAGCTGAATGGTGGGAACAGCATCCTAGTGGGTGTTCACTCAATTTATTACGGCTAAGGAAATTGCCAAAGGTAATGGCAAAGGCTTTGGAAAGGAAAATTCCCATTTTTGACACATGTATTTATGAAAATAATGGAAATTAGTAGAAAAGGAAGGTGAAAGGTCATAGGTTGCATGTGAGGAGGAAAATGAAGGAAAATAATGGAAAATGAAGAAAATAGAGGCCTCATTGTAAAAACTTCTAAGGATTAGTTGGAAAGCTCTTTTCTCAGGCCTTCATTGGATCAAGAAAGGAAAAGGAGATAAAGAGGAAGTAGAGATCAAGAAAGGAAGAGCAGGATCAAGCAACTACATCAAGATTCTTTGTAGGTATCTATTTTCATGTGTGATTTCCTTCCTAGATTTGGCATGAATGTTATTTCGTGTGGTTCTTTGCTATCATGGCATAGGTTTTTCCAGGTGTGATAGTGTTTTCAACCTAGCCTTGCAATTTCTGGATAGCCATGGTGTGATGAGGTTTTCATGTTTTGGTTGAGTTAGATTTATAAATGGATTAAAAGTTGAGTGAAGTGGATCTCTAAAAGAAGGAACACATGACCTAGTGATCCTTGAACTAGATTGTGGATTACAGTAAAGCCACTAGACTAGTGACCCCTAAACCTGATTGTGAGTTGTAGTAAATCAAGGTATTGTGTGCCTCGGTGGGCTTAGGAATCCTCAATCAGTTAATGGTGGGATATACGTTAAAGCCTAGAGGTGGGTGCTCTCCATCAGGCCTAGTAATCCTGAGATGGGATGTACAGTAAATCTTGGAGAGTGGAATCTCGGTTAGGGCCTAGTAATCTGGTGTGGATTGCGGTAAAGTCCAGATACTAGTGTCTCAGTTGTGACCTAGTGATCCCTAGATCAGACTGTGGATTGCGATAAAGCTTGGAGACTAGGAAACAAGAAAATTCCTCACGGTTTAGGTGTAGAAATCGGTGGCATCCATGCTTGTTTTGGCCTAATGGTCTAGTGGAGATCATGGTAAATCCTATTATTACATATTTAGTGTGTTGTTCTAGTGATCTAGTGTGGATTACAGTGATATCTAGTTTCTATTGATGAGAGTGAGGTGGTTTAGGCTCAGGATTCCTTGGTTGGTTCTTTTGGTTTGAGTCCCACATTCACGCTTGGAATATGGCATAGGGTTGATTGGATGAAGAGAGATTTGGCTCAGGAAATATATGGTCGGGTGGAACGCGGTAGTCCCATACTAGGTGGATTTTGCATTCATTAATAAGAGGTCCTTTCCTTGATATATTATGTGTAAATATATTGGTTTATATGTGGATTATATGGGTGATGTATCCTTGATATTTTAGTTGTTATTACATTGGTTATAAGCATGTATTATGATAGCGATGATGTATGTCTCTCATCATCTTTTTATTTATAAATAAATGAACAATATATCTATGATCCAATAGATGATAATGTAGCTAATGATATAAGGGAACAATGTTTCTTAGCAATTCTCAGACAAGGATGAGACCCCTATGCTCAAATATGTTGTTTAAACCTATAGATTACATATTTGTGACATGTTTGATGAAATCAATATCATCACTAGAAGGGGTCCAGTCACGTCCTTGTTCGAGTAATTGAAAATTTATCATTATTCTGTTGTTATATTTCACTTCTAAAAGTGTCATGCAGTTTTGGGTAGTGACCTGGGCTCTCGGCCTAAAAAAGTGGCACAAATCCTAGAGTTGCAAGCACGAGACTGAGGAGAAAAGTCCCCAAAAGCTCGATTTCCCTTACTCCGGGAGCATCTAGAGCCTCCTAGATGCACCCTTGCCCATATCAAGGGAGTATCAAGAGGTTTGATGCACTAATAATTTAGTTGGTCTTAGGGGCTAGTTAATTGAGTGGTTAGGATGGCTCTTGGGAGTTTTGATGTTGATGTGGAAGGTATGTGTGGTGTGTTTCTATCAATTCCACTTCCTTAAGGTGACTTAGTAGGTTGAATGCCATAATAGTGTCCTCTCGTCACATATTTACCATGATTTGTCGGTTATTTCAGTAGATGTGGAATGAGGGGGTTACACAATTAATTTCAGAGTATCTCATTAAGTGGGAGAAGTTACCTGCTGAGGATTTCACATGGGAGGATGAGAATTTTATACATAATCATTCAAAACTACTCAACCATTGAGAACAACACTTTTTTGAAGGAGAGGGGCATGTTATGTCCCTATAATACTAGTGTATTCCCCTTATTTTTATTGTTATGGTAGCCCCTTATTGTTATTGTTGTGACCATGTAGCCCCCATGTTTTTATTTTTGTGCCCCCATAGAATCCCACTATTTTTATTGTTGTGCCCATACATTATTATTGTTATGTAGCCTCTATTTATATTGTAACCACTTAGACTCCTATATATACCAAGGAGGTCTTATCGTTTGTATCATCCAAGAATTTTTCATTTATGTAATGTAAAGGAGGTTCCCCCCTTGAAGACGATACTTTTTAAGTCGTTGATCTATCTATTTGTGAGTTGGTTGCATAGTAATTAGGATGTGGACTATTGTCTCAAAATAGATGGTTTGGTCAGATTTATGGATAGGATCTATGTGCCAGACAACAGTGAGTTCAAGAAGCTCATCTTGAGGAAATATTATGCTAAGTTGTATTCAAGTCACCCAAGATATCATAAGACATTGACAACTATGAATAAGTTCTACTACTCGCCGAATTTAAATAAGGAAGAGGTAGAGTTTTTGGCTAGGTGCTTGGATTGTCAACAGGTAAAAGCAAAGTGTAAGAATCTAGGTGGATTAGTCTATCTAATTCTGATTCCATAGTGGAAATGGGAGGTCACTTCCATGGATTTCATTATAGGTTTTACGAGGACATCTATACAACATTATTCCATCATGGTTGTGGTGGGCAGATTGACAAAGGTCGCACGCTTGATTCTAGTGAAGTATACGTATTCATCTAATGATGTAGCATAGGTCTTGATAGGAGATGTAGTAATATTTCATGGTGTATCGAAGAATATTTTGTCAAACAATGATGTTAAGTTCACTTCCAAGTTTTGGAAGGAGTTATTTGCAGGTTCGGGTACCAAGTTGGCCTTCAGTGCAATTTATCATCTGCAGACAAACAGACAAACAGATAGGGTCAAAAAAAAATTGGAGGACATGTTGAGGATATATGTGATGCATCAACAATAGAAGTGGGAAGAGTATCTTCCACTGGTGTAGTTTTGTTACAACAATGGGTATCATGAGTCACTGAGGATGATTTTGTTTGAGGCACTCTATGGGCATAGTTGTAACACTCCCATCTATTGGAGTGATCCATTGAATAGGGTGTTGATAGGACCAGACATGTTGGCAGAGATGGAATAGGAAATGAAGGTTATCAAGAGGAATCTAAAGGCAGCATAGGATAGGAATAAAATTTATGCAGATCAACACAATTTGTTTAAGGAGTTTCATGTTAGGGAACATGTGTACTTGCGCATCAAACCCAAGAATATGTCCTTGAGGATTGTGTCTTGTGCGAAGCTGGAACCTCAGTATTTTGGGCCTTTCGAGATACTTGAGAGGATTGGGAAAATGGACTATTTACTTTCACTGCCTCCAAAGATGAAAGTCCATGATGTGTTCTATGTTTCATTGATTAAAATATATGTGAAATATTTTTATCATGTTATTGATTGGTTTATATTATTTGTGGAAACAAAAGGAGATTTCCATCTAGAACCTCAGTTAATTTTGCAGAGAAATATGCTCATGCTATGGAATCGACTAATTGAGTAGGTTAAAGTGCATTGGAAGCACTTTCGGCCTAATGAAGCTACATGGGAGATGCCTAATCAAATGTGGGATATGTATCCTTCCTTGTTTTCCTATTGAGGCAAAGCAATTTTGGTATATGTACATATTTATATGTGGTTGTCATTATAACTACCACAAGAAGTTGTGTTATAAATCTTGAATAAGTGGTATGGGTTTCATATTATTATGTTTTTCATGTTGGTTTCCTTTTCAGCAAGTTGTTCATTGTAAATATTACAATGAGCTAAGTTATAAAGCTCCATTGGAAGTATGTTTTTATTTTCAATAGTCTTGATAGTTGTTGCTGTCATTGAACACCGAGGATGGCGTTCCCTTAAGGGGGAGGGGTCTATAATAGCTCAAGTTAAACATGCATGTATTAAAGTTAAGAAAAGGAAAAATAATACCCAAGGTCATGGGACTCTTATTTTGAGCTAGATGTTGGGAAAAAACGTAGTGAGGAGGATCACTTGTGATTAATTAATGGCTATGGAAATTGGAAAAGGAAATGGAAAAGGCTTTGGAAAAGAATGAGGAATTCATTGGAATTTTATTTATAATGGAAAATAGGAGAAGAGGAAGGTGGAAGGTCACAATTTCATGTGAGGAGGAAAATGAAAGAAAATAATGGAAAATGAAGAAAATAGAGGCCTCAATGATAAAAAGGCTTCTGAGGATCAATTCAAAACCTTTTTTCATTTTTAGCTTGGCCTTCTCTCTTCTACTCTCTCTGTCTCATACTCTTGTACACTTATATTTTCTTGGAGCACCCTTGGAGGAGTGTGGCATACTTGGGATTTGGAGCAAGCAGGTAAAGGAAAGGAAGGAAATCACAAAGGACAACAAGATCAACAACTACAATGGGTTTTTCTTCTAGGTACCAAATTTCATGTATGATTTCCTTACTATTTTTGGCATGCATGGCACATGAATGTGGTTTCTTGGTCATGATTAGTCTTTGGCATGGAGGATTGCCTAGATTGATAGTGGTTTATCCTAGCATTTGCATTTCCTAGATAGCCATGGAATTGTGGGTTTTATCCTTTTTTTCTGGTTGGTGCTCATGTCCCTTTGGTTGTGGGTTGAGTTACTCTTTCTTGGATCCTTGGTTGGACAAACGCTCTAGGGGACCTGTAATAGCTTTAGTTGAGTTACTAGTCCTGGAATCCTTGGTTGCAAAAACACTCTGGATCACTTGGAGGGTTTAGTTACCAGTCTTGGAATCCCTGGTTCAATAAATGCTCTAGATCAAGATATCAAATGTGGGTTAAGTTATTAGTCTTAGAATCCTTGCTTGAAACGAATGCTCTTGAGCCCTGGGAAGCTTGGGTAGAGACTAATTTGGTGATGGTTAGTGTTGCCCAGCCATGAGGTGGAAACTCTAGTTAAGGATTGAGGTGGTTTAGCCTCTAGAAGACTTGGTTTGGTGTTCATGATTTATACCATGAGATCCCACATTCATGCTTGGAATATGGCGTTGGGTTGATTGGATGAAAGGGAGAGTCAGTTCAGACCAGTATATGGTTAGTTCATACATGGAAGTCCCTAACATAGTTGGATTTTCATATGTTAATAAGAGATGCTTTTCCTTTAGTATTTCATGAGTAATTGTGCTTGTCATTATGTGTCTTTAATGGTTGCTTCATCATTGATATATCTATGGTTATCCACTAGTTATAAGTATGTTTTATGAAAAATCTTGATGAATGGCTCTCACCATGTTTTGCATAGTAGATGAAATTTTAATGAATGAATGAACTAATAGGCATAATGAAGCTATTAGAAGGAGGCATTAATCCTCATTGATGATTCTCTGATAAGTATGAGATCCCTATATTTAGATTTCTTGTTATGACCTATAGATTACACGTTTATGATATGTTTGAAAAAAATTCTATCATGGTTGGTAGGATTAGTTCAAGTCCTTGTTCAAGCGTTTGCATTAGTAGTCTTATTTCATTGTTATTTATCAATTCTAGAAGTTCTCGGAAAAAGCCTGAGTCATAGCCTTGAAAAAGTGGTTCAGAACACGGGGTCACTGGCATAGAACTTCCTAAAATTTTCGATAATGGCATGGATTCCTTGCAGTGGGAGTGACTAGAGGGTCTAATTTGGATTGAGGGATTTTCACGGGAGGGATTGGGGGTCTATTTCAACAAAAAATCAAGTTGTCTCAAGAGTTAGCCAACTAGAAGGGTTGGTTGTCTCCTAAAGGTTTTGTAGATCCTAAGGAAGGTTAGATTCGTCTTGTCTTGTCGATTCCACTTCTTTAACTATACATGGGGAGTTGAATCATATCATAGTAACTCTTTATCACATGTTTACCTCGGTTGGATATTTACTATACACAATAAATAATTATTTATAGATCCAGAAATATAAGAAGAAATAAATCCCCATAGTGAAAATTTCATATTTTTGTATATTTTATTTGATGTGTTGTGACAAACTATCCAGTGGAATATCCACTATAGTTTACATATCATATTTTCTACTTTAGTCATCATTAAAAAAAAAACAATTGTGATCTATAATAATAGTTTCATCATTTAAAAACATATGTATGATATGATTGAATATGAATATCAATACTATGGTGTCATCATTGGAATATGTAGGCATATCCTATGCCCACTTACTAAAGTAATTAATGACCATAATGATGTATCCATGTCAATTAGCCAAAGTAATATTATAGGCCATTAAATCAGTTCATAAATTTGCGAAGGGGGCAATAGAAACCACAGGATGATGTGGAATATTATGTGTATACATATTCTAATTAAAAACCTAACTAAGGTGACACTTTGGAACAACACTCATACAATTCTTAAACCTATTATGATAAAAACATCCAATCCACAATGTTTTTTGGCATGTTGCCAACCCAAAATTATAACTACCACATAGTTTAGTGTGACAATCATTTAAAACATGCTTAAAATCTTCAAGTAGTAAGCATCAATGGAATGCCAAATCTACATTGATGAAGTGTGCCACCAATAATGTGGTAATTCTTGCCTTGGTGGCATATATGCCAATGCTTGTATGAATATAGCTAAGGGTTAAATTTTTGGGTTTGGAGATATATCAAGAAATCCACATACTAAGGATTAGAAGATTAAATTATGAATAATAACTCATCAAGAAATGAATCATTAACCATCGGTTCTTTACTAACTCTACAAAGCTCATAAATTAATTATGAAAAAGCTAATGACTTCTTGGATTTAAAAGTCACAAGTTCGAAATTTAACTCTTGGAAGATGATAATCCATTTATGTTTGCTCCCAATTATTTGAAAAGTAAATATTTATTACATTGGATTAGATTTTATGATAAAAGTTGTCTTTTTGAGAAGATTGTAATGCTTAAGTCTTTGGACATTATTAACATTTGATAATTCCAACTTTACGGCATCAAAATAATGAATTTTAGGAATAATGAGGCTGTTAATAATATAGTAGACCAAATGTTATTTCTGTAGACTATCTTCTTGGAAAAGAACCATATCAATGGTAGATTTGAATGCCACAAGATAAATTAAAAATTCCCCAAGTGTACTTTAGCATATTTAGTAGTGGAGTTCACATCAATTAGGATTTATTCAGTGCTTCAAATAAACATTATTCTTAATCATCCCACATAAAAGTAATATCATTCTTTAGAAGGCACATGAATCCTTGTGTTATATTAGCATAGTGCATGATGAATCTTTGTAAAAAATTTAACTCTCCTTATCAAACATTGCAGTTGGCTTATATTATGTGGTGGAAGAAATTGGACTATTGCCTCAAAATTCAACGAGGCAACCATGATCCAATTCATAGACACAATGAATTCAAAAATAATCCAAAATAACAAAAAAACATACATTTAAGTGGATTCAAATGGATTTCATAGTGTTAGGTTAAGACGACCCACAAATTACGAAGATGATCATCACAATGCTTTGATTTAGTAGCTAAATCATCTAAGTATGCCTCAACTATGTGCTTGATGTTGTGAAAATGCATATGAAATATGTCACTAGAATGTAGCCCTAATATTTTTAAGTGTAGAAAATATGTGATAGGTTAACCCGATAATGCAATATAAATCAAAGAAGAATACTATAACCTACTTCTACTATCAATTTGTGGAAGCTTAAAGATCGAGCTGAACAATATAACCTGAAAAAGAAGATTCAATGTCCCAATACACATGAAAATACAAGTGTACAAGAGTATGAGACAGAGAGAGTAGAAGAGAGAAGGCCA
>Ga0181473_100365_pt1 | contig 10771 bp, 10 predicted proteins | sample In2P11_FD_119089 | JGI IMG/M metagenome (GOLD analysis project Ga0181473, IMG submission 119089) | Clean room microbial communities from NASA Spacecraft Assembly Facility at Jet Propulsion Laboratory, Pasadena, California, USA -... ... | reverse complement strand
GAAAGAAGAAAGGTAAGTGGTAATCAGGGGCATTCTTTAAGTAAGTGTTATCGGAGCCCGTGAATGTGAAAAGTGCACAGGTAATGGAGCCAGCCGATCTAGAAGGGGTGGACGCCAGGTGGATCGCCGCATGCTCATAAGTGAAAGGGTTATGCCCCGTACCTCCTAATATTCATAAGACAAATATGAGAAAAGCGTCTCCTGGCAGTGTTGGCTGTTTGAATTAATCAATAATATCTGGGGGAGTAAATCCCGTCCCGGCCCTACATAAGTCCAGAGAATGCCTGGTTAAAGCAATAGGTTAAGCACTCCATCGTCCTAGGGTGAAGGCAGTAATCAAGTAAGTCTGAGGTTGCTGGATGATCCGGTCCTTATACCAGCTTATAAGAGAAGGTTGAATAGCAGTCCCTCCTAACTAAGTGCATTCCTGAAGTTCGTGATCTAGGGTGCGATAGCACGCTCGACTAAAAAGCCGCCATCGTGAGCTTGCCGAACTCTCGACTAAAGGCCGCCATCGCTACCGGGTCTAGGTCTTCAGGTGGTTAGATTGTTTGTCAACACTGAAGGTAAAGGGAAGGGTTGTTCATAGCTGTCCCTCCTAAGAGATTCCTAAAGGTGCGAAGCCGCTTGTCCCTCCGGGGGCAAGGAAAGTGTGAAGAATATCCGGGCAATGTCTGAAGCCCGTCCGGCTCTATCTATGTTTAAGTCCTTTCATCCGTCCGATCCAATGCTGTAAGTCTAATAAGTAAGGCAGACAGTAGTTAGTATATATAGGTGAGTGGTTAGTAGGCAGGCATGAAATGAAAGGCGGGTAGGGTGTTTTCACGGGGTATGGTCGAACGGGCGGGTATGATTGTTGATATGATTGAACGGGCGGGTATGATTGAACGGGGACATCTCTTCTCTCCTCTTATGGTGGGGACTTGGAATGGTAAGAGGAAGGAGTTAGGAGAATGGGTGCACCTCATCACTGGGGCTACATCACACACCTTTCTGACTGGCACTAGCTGACCAGCATGAAAGAACCAACCTGACTAGCGTGAATGGCTCAACCTAGCCCGTCTCCCCGGGTCTATCTAGGATAGATATGTACAAAATAGGTGGTTCCATGAGTTGGAATACAAATGTCGTAAGCATATCATGGTTCGTTGTAACTGTCTCCTCCTAGCATCTGAGTCTGAATAGAGAAAGCTCAAGATAGAACATTGTGTAGAGGAGTAGGAGGCGCTGTTGACTGTGTACTGTGTAGTCGCCTGGAGGAGGTGTCCCATCTCTAGAGTCTGGACGATCTCCTCTAATCGCTGGTCTGGGATCTAGATTGAGGATGTTGCTTAGATCTCTGTGAAGTATGGATGGACCTCTGGGTCCGCACTGATATGGAGTCTGGAGTTGGGTTGGTTGCAGTCTTTCTTTTGGTGCCCCAAGCAGATGGGAGTGTCGTAAATAATGAAGTGATTCTCTGGTGGAGGTTGGTCTTGGATGGGGCTGGAGGGTATGATACCAAAGTATAAGGGCCTCCTGCATGTATAAATCCAAGAATATCTGGTCGGGGTATTTGACGAACTGGAGAGAGTTCGGGGTTATCTGAATAGACAATGGAATTGCCATCGGATCTCGTAGTAGATGGGACAAAGGAATAGAAAGTGCTCCTCTGTCTCGACCTCATTAAGATGGCACATCTGGTAGATCCTATCAGATCGAGCAAGCTAGTGATTTGTCTCCAGTCGAAGTCGATGTGAACCCACTCTGAACTGATCCAGGGGGATATGAAGAGCCTGCATCCGATGGCGGAGTGTGTAGTAGGGTTGGATAATAAGACTGTCCCTCAATTCCATGAAGTGCTCAACGTAGAAAGCCATCTTCGGCCGTCAAACCCCCTGGGGGTTAATCCAAGTAACCCATACAAATCGCCTATCAATATCGTCTCGAATGATCCTGAATAGCTCCTGCCTGGGGTTAGGAAGTGGGCGGGTGCATCAAGAGAGTATCTGAATGGAGGGAGTCGGCCTATCCCAATGCCAATAGACTCCAAAATCTATAGAAAGATTGGCCATTTTACCTCTCCTATTGTCGAGAGTTCGACAGGCTCACCCGGCGGTTCTCTTTCCCTAGATAGATCCAGTGTCTCCAACCAAGTCAAATCAAAGGTCCCGGAGGGGCTTGCGCTTCTGAGGGCAAGGTGGCCTTAAATGAAAGAATTGATTAAGAACGCGCAGCCTTGCCCGGTGCGGACAAGCAATAAATTACCTTGCATTGAACATAAAGCGTAATTACATATATAATGAGATATATATTTGTATACGATATTCCCCGATTAGGGATCGATTATGAGTATGAGAGCCGTAATTACATATATAATATATGCATTCACGCTCTATCGATCGAATAATGAATTCGATAGCATTTGGATGGGCATATATGAAAAGAGAGCAATGAATGCATTCATTATATATGTGATTATGCATTCATTCGTTGCTCAATATTCCAAAACCTCCGCCCACGGTAAAAGGGCCAATCTCGTAGGGAGAAAGTCCTAAACCGCCGCGGGAAAAGTAAAGTGCCTTGGTTAGTTCAAACGACGCCCAAAGTACTTCTACGCGAGGTAGGTCTCCGGCGTTTGCTAATAGGATGCGTAGCTTGAAACCTTCGACCTTGAGTTACTTATTGGGTGGGGGGCCGAATCTGGTATGACACATATCTAATTCATGACCGGAAGAAATCCATTTTTTTATGAAAGAATCTGGCCATTTTCAGAATAAGAAAGAGGGCTCTTTTAGGGGAAAAAAGAGAAGTCAAACTGTTGCTCATTGGTATTGGAGCGCCCCCTTCCCCTGCGCTCGGTTTCACCTTATATAATAGTAATAGCGAAGGTTGTTTCGTTCGTTGAGGTCAGAGTGTGGAACCGAGCCGCCCCCCTTATATAATAGAGGAGCTTCCCTTATAAATACAGGTAACGTGATCACTGCCCTCATGCTACAGATAATATCCTTAGCAGGTCAGGTAATGTAGTCAGGCAGGCCCACATATAAGAAATCTATAGCAGGTCAGGTAATGTAGTCAGGCAGGCCCACATATAAGAAATCTATAGCAGGTCAGGTAATGTAGTCAGGCAGGCAACTTCTTTAGCAGGTCAGGTAATGTTTTAGCGGGTCAGGTAGTTAGGGATATTATAAGCTTTCTCCAATTCATGCCGGTAACTTGAATCAATATCCTTCCTGTCCTACATTGTCAAACTACGCACGACCCTGAGCCTAGACGCAGGACCTAAGCCCTTTTACCATTATTACCACCCCCGACCTTTAGCCCTTTCACCATTGCTTCCTTATCTTCAGCGATAACCATTCAATATATCCATCCGCTCAATATCCATCTACGGGCTTGTCAATTATGCTTATAATAGTTAAGGATACAAATTGGATAAGAAGGATACAACTTAGGTAAATAAGAAATTTAGGCAAATTAGGCATCTGTAAATAATAAAGATCCTTCAGGCTGGTAATTCAATAAATAGGTAAGTGTCATCAATCAATCTCCTGCCTGTCCTAAGCCCGATAACCATAGTTAGGGAGAGTGGTTAGTGCTCAGAGTAAGACCATATAAACTAAGAGAATATATAAGGCCTCTCCTCTGGCTTATACCATGCCATACATATCCTCCATGGCGGGGCATTCAACTGACTTTCCATCGTACTGTTAATATATAAACCCGCTAAGTTGGATCTTTCCTTTAGTGAAATCCGATTGATCGCATTGAGTGAGATCTTTACGTACTTTGATCCGGATATAGAGATCTTTACACGCTGCTTCGATCATAACGAGGTGAGCTTCTAACACTTAGCCAAGAATGAAGCACAGGATACAAAAGGTGTATCCCTGCTTTTGCCAGTAGATAAACAGGTTATTACATGGGATCTCGACCCGGAACTGTTGCTTTCTCTATCACTGGTGCTGGTTCTTCGGAATCAACAAGATCAACAGTTTCTGCTTCTAAACGGAAACATAAGTGCATCATCACAGGCGAATGACATCTACTTATCCACGCAGGCCAGCGAAAAGGGTTTCGGAGAGCACCAAAATGAGGAGCCCGCTACTTAGATCATTTATTGATTGCTAGCGGTTTCTTCTCTTGACCCGGAACTAGCCACCACAGATACATTTGATCGAGATGGAGTTTACCCGGTCCCAACGTTAGGGGCAAAGGTAGGAGCACAGCCAGGGGCGGGTGAAGCACTTTATTCAGTTTTACCCATTAGCTAGGGAAAGGAGCCCATTTTTCTCCTATCCCATCGTATAAAACCATCGCTACCACTATAAAACAATAACTACCTACCACATGAATTCCACGTTTACCAGGTAAGGAGGGAGGGTTAATAAGCTTGACGGGATGATTAGCCAAGAGAACCATAAGTGGTTTGCCCGGTTCCTAACGAAATTGTTTACTAACCAGCATCTGCGAAGCGCATAGAGCCTTGTCCATTGCCCGTAGCCCGTAGCATCGGTGGAGAGAAAATATCCACTGATACCTTCATGTTTAAGAGCCATAGAGTAGTTAAGTAGCTCTGGTCTAGGCAATGGCTTGGGTCCCTCCCCTGACAGACATACCTATAACCGCCAAAAGCAAAGGCAGGCACGGAGAAATATACAGTCCCTTTAAATGATCCAGCGAAGGCAGAGGTGATAGGGGCAGTCCCGCCCCGGCTCCCCTAAAAGACTTTCTTATGCCTCCTTATGTAAGTAATTAGTTGGCCTTCCCTCACTAAGCTCAGTGGTGTACATAGGGCCCGGATAATAATGGCATATCATTCGCTTCGAGAATAGTGTCCCATATTGAGCCTCGAACCAATCCCATTCCGATCCGTTCATTCGACGATCCTTTCCTTTGAACCTGCTTACTTGATGTCCCGGATTTGCGAGAGGAGGTTCATCGGGTGCTTTAAGTATATAGATGAGTGCCCTTCAGTGTCGACCAAGCACACTCCGGTCCGGTCCAGTATTGACCAACCCAAGAAGGAGCACCGTCGAACGGAACTCTAACCACCCAGACCAGAGATTCCGAGAAGCAAGCCCAAAGCCCTTCATTTCACAACCATTCAGTCGGAGTAAGATGCCAAAGATCCCTAATTGGATAATGAGCCCTTTATTATGACACGTCACTAACTATGAGATAAAGGCCTAGAGACGACCAACCATGCTTTAGGCTATTGTACCTGAAGCATATTATTTCTTTGTTTTATAGTGCGTGCGTAATCAAGGTATCCACCCAAACCCTTTCAGTGATTAGATCGGGGACCTGAAGAAAGAGAGTACGATAGGGTGCTAGTTTCCACACATTCCAAAGGGTGTAGGCACCTCTGTCCGCTATTAATCGATCAATCTCGAACGGGCCCTTCACTTCGCCCAATAGAGAAGGCAGGAGCATAAGCATAGGTAGCAAAGACAAGGGCATAGGTGGGAAGCCCAGTAGAACAGAGAGCCAGTGACAGAATAAGAGGCACCGAAGCAAGCAGAGGCACCACCAGTGGCTAAGGTAGCAGAAGCAACAGTTGCATATTCTATTATTGACCGAGTTTAAGCGGCAGAAGCGCCCACCCTCCGGAGCAGCCTAGCCATATCGAGATCCAGAAGCAGAGCCAGCAGCATATGTGGATCCAGCACCAATAGTGGATCCAGTAGCATAGAAGACAGGAGCAGATCCTACAGAGGCAAGAGAAGCAAAGGTAGAGGAAAAGGTCCTATTAGGTCTTGGACGGGGTCCGCAAGGCACTATAATTAAGAACCCTCCAAAGCCGCAAGGAAAGGAGGTGACTGCTAATGGTACCTACTACTAAGATTCATGAGGTTAATTGTTTTGGTGGGGCTACAAACAGTAGGGTAGTTGTATTCTGATGGTAAAGGGAGGGACTAACATGAAAGGGACTGGATCTCCTAGCAGCAATGGCGTGCCAAATGGCTGGGCATCTCCTAGCAATGGTTACTGGGCGCATCAATCCATTCATCTCCTGGCATAATGGTACCTACAATTGATGAGGTAAGTGTTGGGCGGGGTGAACTGGGTATAGTTATGCTTCAACCGGGTGGTAAATAGGCTCTGTTGCCTTTCCAACCTTTGCCTTTACCGCGGGGTCTGAAACTCTATTTTGAACCGAATTCAGGCTGCCTTTCCCACCTCTGCTCTTGCCTCTGCCTTCGCTAGTAGATCTGTGCCTAGAGGATTTGCGTATGGCTATAAAAATGGAAAGGATTACTATCGAGGTAGTGATGGAGAAGCTGGGACATAGTGCCCCGGCACTAGTGATGCTTCTACTTGGTCGCCTGTATCTTCAACGGGTTATGCTACATTGGTATCATTTGCGCCTTCTAGCTCTGCTCTTGGTGGTGCTTTTCCAACTGGCTTATATACTTATACATATGCGCCATGAACCCCCCCGCAACGTAGGTCCCATATAAAGCCAAATGGCTACTCAGATCGTTCCCAAGCACAACTACCTCATTATAAAGGTCCTATTTTACATCTTTATTGGAAGGAGCTCATTAGGGTCAGTGCGGTAAGGTTTTTATAGTAGAATATATACCTTGAAACATAAACAAATTGGTAGGTGGATAAAAGTACATGTACTAAACCAAATATCACTATGTATACATCCATGCTGGTCGTTCGAATCCTATGGTTATTGAAGTGCAACGATATATAAAGCGATAGGAAGAACCTGGTGTTTTTGAAGGAGATCCAGAGCCTGATGATCGTGATGATAATCGTGATGACGATGTACGTGATCGAGATAGGGATTGTCAAGAGCGAGACCCGGCATAAGTTTCTTCTGTAAGCTCCAGTAGCAGTACCAACGACACCAGTAGCCAGTGAGCCAGACAAACCGGAAAGTAGCAAGCCAGCTACCAGCCAACCAAAGCCAGCTAGGCAAGCAGCATACCTTCCATCTCGAGACCCAGATCCAGAGCCAGACCCATAGCCAGCAGGACCAGCTTAAGAAGCAGAGATAGAGACAGAAGTAGCTACTAGAGCACGAGCAAAGGTAGCGGGGGGAAAGGCATCGTAAGCTTAAATAGCAGAGCCTATTTCATTTCCAGTACCAGGTCCAGATGAGGAAGTAAATCCGGCAGCACCACCGCCTATTGAACCAGCAGCAGTAGGGGTCACAACTGTAGCTTCTCCAGTTCCTGGTCCAGCAGTAGCACCACCACTAGCAGCCATTGATGTATATAAAGCAGAAGTATACTTTGCACCTGCCCTCGCACCTGCATCAGCACCATCACCAGTAGAACCATCGGTGGAACCCTCAGTAGAGCAAGCAGCAACAGCGGTAGGGCCAGAGGTAGAGGCAGCTAGAGCAGCAGAGACAAAGGTAGCGTCGATGGACGCAGATCGAGATCGGGATGAAGAGCCGGGTGTTCGGAGGGGATATTATTATGTTCCGGATCGAAAGGAAGAGCCTAAGTTTAGTGATCGGAAGAAAGAGTCGGATGCTTGAGCTGAAGAGCCTGATGCGAGTCTGATGCTCGTAAGCGAGATGAAGATTCTGATGCTCGTGGTAGAGAGCCAGATTCGGATGTTCATTATAAAGATTGAGATTATCGAAAGGAAGAGTCGGATGATGTTCCATCCATATGCTCCGGATGTTCCAGATCGAGATCCAGGCCTTCGTAAGCGAGCCAAAGATCCGGATAAAGAGAAAGATCCAGTACCAGGATAAGATCCATCCATTGAAGCAGCACGAGTAGCAGTGAAAGGTCCAGCAGCATTCTGACCAGTTGGAGATCGAGACCCCGTAACATACATATACGGTAGCATATCCAGCAGCAGAAGAAGCAGTTCGAGATCGATAACTAGCATCAGTCTTTGATCCAGTTGAAGTACCTGTGGAAGCGTCCGTTTAAGCACCACCACTAGCAGCTAAAGGAGCTAAGCTACCAGTTCCAAGTCCAACAGCAACAAAATGATATTCTTATTTTCATAAAGCAGTACGTATAACACCATTAGCAGCAGAGAAAGCATCTAAGCTATCAGTAGCAGAGGAAGTGCAACAATCTCCACGGGTGTAGGTTCTAGGTCAAAGACTCGGTCAATTCGCTATACCTTTACTTCCGCTGGTGAAACTCCTTGCCCTCAGAAGCGCAAGCCCCTCCGGGACCTTACATTGGCTCTCTATCTGGCTCCGATGTTTACTATTGAACTCAATCTGGATCCCAAACTGGTCCATAAACACTTTCTTTTGCCCCGCTAGCTCACGAGCAAGCAATCTCTACCGCCAAGCTGTCCTTGTAAGATCTATTTCTATTTCTTTTTGAGCTTGGATGTATGGTTCAGTAAATCAGTAAGTAGAGGTAGGTAAGCTTGCTTGGTTCGGTTTAGACCGCTTCTCCCCGGGACAATGTTCTGATTCCGCATGACACTAGGTACGAGGGCTATATCCTTTTCCAAGAACTACTATTGAGACTTGCCTTTATAGAGTCGGATTCAAACTAGTAAGATACCTCACTCACTATCGTTTGTTGAAGGGTAATACTTCTCACTTGTTAAGGGTACTACTTCTCACTGCGTTTTACTTCTTCGTTCGGGGCGGCACCGTTTATGCCTTTCTCCGTGCGGTACTGAAGGGCTCCCTCACTATGGTTCGGCCACTTCTCCGGTTCATTGAAGACCTCATCTCGTAGGTTGAACCAGGTCTAAGTATAGCTAATAAATGTTGTACGTGTTACTCTGGAAGCAGCCACAAAAATGGTAGTATCTATCAGAAAGGTTTGTATACTTAGTGAATTCTTGTAGTACGGGTATCTTTGTAGCGGCAACCAAGAATGTACGCTCTTGATTCTGAGCCGGCAACCAATCTATCTCATGTATTCTCTCACTTCGTTTGGGAACTATCACAATGAATGAACGGGAATAGAATGTGTGCTACAGAATGGAATGAGAATGGCATGTGTGCTGCAGAATAGAGGGAATTGACGGGAAATGTGTGCTACAGACTAGGTTAGGGGCCCAGCTACCTTTAAGTCAATTCTTTGAAAGGGTGTTGGTCCAGCTCATGAACTGCTTCACCGTTCACGTCATCTTGCGCATCACGGCATATTAACGTGAGGCATGATTGGTCACATCTAAAACCTATTCCTGAGCATAAAAGAGTCAATTCTTTTCAGATAGAAGAGGTAAATAAATGAACACGGACTAAGGAAGGAGGATCATATCTAGTGAAATAAGGAGGATACTCTAAGGAAGGATAGTTACCGAAGGAAGGGTTGTACCAGGAAAGCTGTTGTACCAGGAAATATGACTTGCCTTATGACTTGCTATATCAAATGGCAGGAAGGCGCAGCCGCACCTCCATTCTATGAGTTGATACACTTTAGGGGCCTTAATGGATAGTGCCTATAGGAGATGCCTATAGGAGATGCCTATAGGAGGTGCCTTTAGTATGTGCCTATCACATCCTCTAGCTGGTACGTTCATCCGTCTCTCCCTTCTGCGACCTCGTCCTGATATACACTTTTTAGTTCATGGCAACTACTAAGCATCAAGGATAGTACACTCGACTGTCAAGGCCGCCATCGCCGCCATCGATTTCTCGCTCATCCATCATATGGGTGAGGGACATTGGGCTACACTTACTTATTTCTTTCCTTGGCCGGCAGGCGGCCCTCCTACGTCGGGAGAGCGACTTCGTACGTCAAGGAAGAGCCATGAAAAGACTTTCCAGGCCAAGCCAAGGTCCGGAGGGCTTGCGCTTCTGAGGGCAAGGAAATAAGTAAAGTGAAGTCTTCGTTATAGCCTATTTTCTTCCCTCAAATTTGAAGAGTCATGTTTTCAAATTATATCTATATACGAGATTCTGGTACGATCCATTATGAGAGCGGAGATACCAGTAGATGCTAAAGCGTTATTACATATATAATAGCAGTCATTACGCTTTAGCAGACAATGCTGCTATGGGCATATGTCATTATGCATTTCTTCCAGTCATGAATTATATATGTCATTATGCCTTAGCAGATAATGCTGCTATGGGCATATGTCATTATGCATATCTTTCACACCCCTTACTGGAAGGATGAAGAACTTGAAGTCTGAAGTCTGAATATTGAATTGAGTTGGTGGAGCTAAAGAAACACACACCCTTGGTGCAGATTCTTGAGAATCGGCCTGTCAATGATTTGATTATGAAAATTTGATTGATCTCGTGAACAGACAAAGAAACTTCAGATATATATAGGAGATTATTGAAAGGATTACCTCACCATATGAATAGTGAGTGACCCCTAAATAATATAGGGCCCTAAGTTGACATGATTTGAAAAAGAAAGAAACACCCTCTTCAATTTACTTATTGGGTGCCCCTCTCAAATAAGTAACTAAAAGGCGGTGGTCGAGCACCTAAAGGTGATGGCGGCCTTAACAGTCGAGCCTGCTTGCGCATCCTTATATTGAGAGCCCTGCCGGGGGCACGATGGCGGCCTTAACAGTCGAGCATGCTTACGCACCCTACTGGAAGTATTTCTATTTCATTGCTTTTACCTTCTTGATAGGAGGCCTGTGAACGATTTGAAAAGAAAGAAGGGAGGGGGATTAGATTTAGAGATAGAGATACTTGTATTTACGAATCTATCGGGGGTTGAATCACAAGACAAACACACACCCAATACTGTAGTAATAGATTCAGAGGCAGCTAGAGCAGCAAAAAGTCAAGTAACCTAAGTGTTCCTTGTTTCAGCATATCCAGCAGTAGTCTATCTAGTAGCAAAGAAAGAAGCTAGGGTGTATG
>Ga0181473_100359_pt1 | contig 10806 bp, 11 predicted proteins | sample In2P11_FD_119089 | JGI IMG/M metagenome (GOLD analysis project Ga0181473, IMG submission 119089) | Clean room microbial communities from NASA Spacecraft Assembly Facility at Jet Propulsion Laboratory, Pasadena, California, USA -... ... | reverse complement strand
AAGGTTTAATGCATTGAGATGGGCATTATGCGCGATGCCTGCGCAATGGTGGGGCACACATGAGGGGACTTTCGACGATTGGCGCAGCTGCGGGCACATGATGAAGATCAGATTTGGGAAGCCTAGAAATTAGGATAAAAATATTATAAACCTTTGAAATATGAGAAGCGTGAAATGTAAAAGGTCGAGTCAAAGGGTTGTCTGCCCAAGAAATAATATAAAGTAGTAGGAAGTAAGTCGGTCCACAGACCATAGGAATATATAAATAGAGCATGGCTCTATGAGGGAAAGGTATTTCTTTTGGGTTTGATCTTGGATCTGAATTGTACTGGGTTTTTTGAAGGAAGCACTTTGAAAGCATCTGTAAGTCCAAGTCGAGGGTTTGGGTAGTGGATAGAGGCTCTGCAACTGTGTGCGCAGAGGCCTGGAAGAGTCTGCAGCTGTGTGCACGAACCCCTGCAGCTGAGTACACAGGGAAAATCTGGATGTATTGATGATAAGTGGAAATAAAGATAAGTTTCTTCTGCAAATTCTATGTTACAATTTGAACTATCACGAATTTGACTGTATGGATGATTGTTATAACCATTTAATTTAAATGCATATGCTTATGTTATAAATATGTGTGAATTTAAGTGTCTTCTAAGTGCGTGAACTGGCTAAATCTGTTAAATGTTTGCTTAAAGACCCTCCTAAGTAGATCCGAGCTACAATACTTCATCCAATAGGATAGATCTGTAGACTGTGCGCTAATAGATAGGAAGAGATATTCAAGATCTGCTTGAATCTAGCATGGCGTGAACAAGGCACGAAAACTCCAAACCACATCTAGACATCCCAAGGGTGCGGAAACCTTGTTCCAGCACCCTCCCCTGCTACCTCGGGTGAGACCTAAATCTGTGCTTCGCGGACTATTGCTGAAAGGACCGATAGCTACGGGATTTTCTTGGCTAAATAATTCTTTTGAACCTAGGTCAGGCCCATATAAGCCAACAAATGGTTCCGTTGTTGGGACCAGGATCTGCCTAAGGGGTGTCTGGTGTGAAACACAGGGACTCGATAGAGAAGAAAATTGGAGGATTGAAGGGACCAAGAACAGTAGTAGCTCATGGGTAATAATGACGAGCTCAATCGAGTTACCGGTATTCAAAGGCATAGGAGGAAAAGACCCAGAACAATTTTGGTTCATACTAACATCAATGTGGAACACGCAATGAATTGTGGATGATAATATCAGAAAGGCCACCCTAGTCAGCACACTACAGGACCGAGCACTAACATGGTACATAAAGTACTCAAGCGATCACCCAACAGTGGGAAAAGCAAACATCCAGACTGAATTAAAGAAGGAATTCAGCTAGCCAAAGTTAGAAACACTATCAATTATAGGGTTCAAAGAGATCGCGATGATGCCTGGTGAAACCCCATGGGATTTGGACCAAAGACTGAAAAGTACTATTCGTGAGGCTAACGAAATTGACAAATGCATATAATTGTGCTTAGTTTATCACATCATTAACACCACATCTGAGGATGGCTCTGTCACAATAGAAGATCTCAACCCAGGCTGAAGCATTAGAGACAGCAATGAAGTTGCACGACACTTCATTGCAAGACCTGGGGTTGGGAGTTCAGCAAATCCAAGCGCATATCCAAAATTTGTGTTTGGAAATGAAGAAGTTAAAACAAGAACAGGCACCGCGACCAAAAGTCCGAGAGGAAGTATGGTGTAGGAGCCAAGGGCACGATAAAGATCACTACCCAGTCTCAGTGAATTATGTGGCAACGGGGGGACTAACACCATTGCGACCAGAGACAGCGTCGAGCACAACAACCCCGCTTTGGTGCGCAATGAGGTGGGAGGAAAGCACAACATGGATAACTGTCATCTACTGCCAAAATACAACCAGACCCCCCAGCAGCTATTTTGCAACTTTTGTAGATCGATGGGCCACAAGGAAAAAGATTGTCATAGCTACCAATTGTTAATGGACCAGTCACCTTCTTACAGAATGCAAACTGAGATGCGAGGATAGGATCCATCCACGGCGATCACGCGCGATGGGTTCCAGGGCCATGGACGAGGAAGGGGCGGAATGGGGCCAGGACGGGGTCGCAAACAGCTAATCTACTACAACTACGGAGGTCCAAGACATTACGCGCGGGATTGTACCAACCCCACTAGAATTTCGTGCAGTTATTGTGAGCAATTTGATCATGAGTTGATAGATTGTCCTACGCTGATAGCACAAATCTGAGAAAAAAGGGAAATGTAGCCAACAACAACCTAGAACGTGCAAATGATGAGGTCTGAACCCCACAAGGAAGATCCCAAAGTTAACATGGTACTAAGAAGTGGCATGGCCATAGAAGTGGATAGAAGGAGCTTAAGTAAGGAAGACGCAGGGGTGGGTAAGGATCAGCCTGAGCCAGTTAGGGATCCCTCGGTGATAACTACCTTTTTAGAGACATGTATAACATTGCTTCGAGACAATAGGACAGTTAAAGGCTTACAGGAACTGATAAATAGATACACAGGATGGAATGAACCTTGCGTAGTTCGAAAGTTAGGAAGACATGCGTTGTGGATCGGGAGGGAAAGGTGACTAACAGCACAGATCGGTGAGTATGAAATGGATCAGGTCATTTTAGATCTAGGCTCAGATGCCAATGCACTGCCTAAACAGACTTGGAAGCGCATGGGTAAGCCTACACTATAATGGTCCCCTATCCAACTGCGAATGGCAAATCAGTAGAAGGTGATGCCCATGGGAAGGCTGCAAGGAGTTACAGTAGACCTTGACAGCTCAAGTACTCGAATGGATTTTGAAGTTATTGAGCTCATGGATGAAAGTACGCCCCATCATGCACTATTAGGAATTGACTGGGCCACCGATATGAACGGGGTTATTAATTTAAAGGAGTGGACAAAGGTATTTGAAACAAAGTCGCTCCATGTAGTCATTCCGCTAGATCGAGCTTAAGGACCATGCTATATTGAACCTGTGCGCAACAAAGAGAGCAACGATGAATTAGATGGTATCTACAGAATAACTACACAAAGGCAAGAATGGGGCAAGACAAAGAAGGATAGAATAATATCACGAGGCTATGCAGAATCTTGCACCACCGATTTAGACGAAGAAGATGAGTGGTGGCGTAACAGGTTAAACAGAGTAACTACACTACACTACAATATGATGACTAAATCTTTGTACTGTGTAAGGGCCCAGGATCGCGAATTTCCGACATATGATGGGCTAACAATAATAGATGAATTCCTCACCAAATTCGAAATCACAGTACCAGAGCACCAAAGGTTTAATGCATTGAGATGGGCATTATGCGCGATGCCTGCGCAATGGTGGGGCACACATGAGGGGACTTTCGACGATTGGCGCAGCTGCGGGCACATGATGAAGATCAGATTTGGGAAGCCGAAACTATGCATAATGGAGAAATATGATGGATGCGATGACCCACGCATGCACCTTACCAGATGGATCAAAGCCTACGGGGAGGAACCTTAGCCAGAATGGGTGCACTTATTTTACCACACCCTGGACGTCATTCCCAGAAACTGGTATACTAAAGCAAAACTTTGACATGACACAAGCGAGTGGGATATCTTGCATGCAGTGTTTTTGTTGATAATTCTCTTTGAAGAACAATGGATGGATCCTGTGGACGAAGCATTACAACTGGTAAAGGCCGCCATTTTCAAGGCACCATTGGAACCAGAGGGAATTGTGTAGCCCGATTGGTCATGACAGCTGAGCCAGGCTCTTGAATGCTATAATGTCCAGGTAGAAGATGATGAGGATGATCCGCGAGACATCAACATTCCAGAATCAAATGGGATCCATGAGGTGCACGGACCCAAAATCGAAGATCCAAATATCACGGGCCCATTGAAAACGAGACAAGTCAACATCAGAACTGAAGAAGAACCGGAGTATGCAACGCTAGGGGACTATTGGGACAATGCCATAGTGGAGAAGGTCGTCAAACTACTTCGTAAATATCAAGCTGAGCGCGAGGGATTAGCGATGGTATACGCACTTCAAAATTCCGCCACTATCTGCTTGGAGACCATTTTAAGATGTATACCTATCACTTGGCATTAAAGTACCTAGTGAACAAGCCTGTGTTGGGGGGGCGCATTTGTAGGTGGTTATTGTTATTCCAAGAATATGACTTTGAGGTCATCGTAAAACCAGGAAGTCTAAACGTAGGCCTAGATCACATGTCCTGAATTGAGACCAACGAAGAACCAATAAATCTAGAGGACAGACTCCCGAATGTAGAGCTATATGTGGTGCGGGTAGCGGATGGTCACTTTGAAGATATAATCCATTTCTTAACTATAGGAACCGTGCCACAGGGATATTCCGTTTAGTAGAAGAAGGAATTGGTGATACGCACAACAGACTTCATCGTGATTGCAGGACACCTCTACAAAATGGGCAACGATGAGATATTGCGTAGGTATGTCTCGGAGTTCGAGCATGGACAAATCCTAGCCGAAGCACGTGAGGGGGTTGCTAGCGAACATTATGTAGGTCACACCATAGCCTAGAAGATTCTTCGCACAAGATTATGGTGGCCCACTCTGCATCAAGATTCGAAAGCATTTTATCGAGCCTGCGACATATGCTAGCGGACGAGGAAACCATTGCAGAGAGATGAAATGCCGCTCCAGCCAAAATTGATGCTATAGCCATTCGAGAAGTGGGAAATCAATTTCATTGGACCTATCAAGCCGCGAGGGAAGATGGGCGCGTGCTATATCATCACTTCGACATATTATTTAACCCAATGGGCAAAGGCACATCCGGTTAAAGATTGCATGGCTGTGACAACTGCGAAGTTCTTATTCGAGAACGTACTAACAAGGTTTGGTTGCCCCAAAATTCTCATGAGTGATTGGGGAACGCATTTCCTGAATGAAATGATCAGCACACTCATTGAGGAGTTCCAAATATATCACTAGCAAAGTACACCATATCACCCACAAGCGAATGGGACCATGGAAGCATTCAGCAAAATCTTGGAGACAGTAATGACCAAAGTTTGCAATGTGTGATGAAATGACTGGGACTTGCGCATCCCAGCTGTGCTATGGGCATACCGAACCACGTGTAAGAAGTTTATGGGCCAAACACCTTTTTAGTTAGTCTATGGCCAGGAGGCCATCATGCCTATGGAATATATTGTGCCTAGTCTGCGGATTGCGACAATCACAAGTATGGCAGACCGCGGGGCTTTGGAGGAAAGGCTTGCACAGCTAGCAGAACTCGAGGAGGAATGGTTTTTGGTTGAATTCCATCACAATTATAGAAACAACATGAGAAAGCGTGGCATGATCGCCATATCAAGGTGCACACCTTCAAGGAGAATGATCTAGTATTGCTCTACGATAGTAAGTTCAAAAAATTCCCTGGAAAACTCTGAATGCATTGGTTGGGACCCTACTTCGTCAAAGAATTTACCAATGGGGGCATGGTTTAGCTTGCCAAACTCAATGGAGACCCCTTCCTGGGTTGAGTGAATGGCAGTCGCCTGAAGCTCTACACGGGCAGGCCACCGACTTGACTAACCTGTCGAAGGACAATCTCATCGCTCCAGCCAATTGAAAGAGAGCATGGGATGGTAAAGCAGGCTGGGGGAAAGAGGTGCGACCTCCAGGATACACGTCGATCTAGCCCATCACCAAGATCGCGATCGCGCGATACAAATTACACTGCTGCGTTGCCAAGAGGAAAGGTGACTGGTCATGTCACTATTCATCACAAGATGTCTACATTAGGACGAAAGGGAGCGGGCGGCAGGCAATTAAGAGAATGAGTACAGGCCAGATATGGAACGAGCTGCAACAAATTTTACACGAGGATGCTAGAACAAGCGAGAACCAGTGCATTTGAAATTTGAATCACTTATAAATCACCAGGGGGCATCCACTGGGTGACCTATACTTCTGGAAAACATACGCTGGGTCTTGATATGGAGTTGTTCATTATCTCGGCACAAGGAGTAAGCCCGAAGGTAAGGGAGAAGCAGGACTCCCTAAGGAGCAAGGTGTTGACAGCTGCGACCGTCCCATAGGTGGCAGCATCAATAGTAGGGGATGTACTGGAAAAGGGGCGACACGACGTATAATTGGTCCGGATACTGTCACCTCACCCTGGGGCAAGACGACAAACTACAACAATACAGAGAAAGGATGGACAAATAGAGACTACGGGTCAAAACGAAGTTAATAAGTCATCTCTAAAAGACCTCGAGGATTGGGATCTCGCGGACAACAGCAATAGTCTTGCAAAATTGCAACACAAGCTACAGTAGACAGTGCGAAGAGCATATACGAAGGTTGGAAGTGGCTGTGGTGGTATAAGGAGGTCCCATATGTGGCTCCCTCGCTTGAGCTAAAAGCCTATGAGGGGGTGTTTTGTGTTAACCGAGCAGAGAAAAATGAGCATCATCGGTCACAAGGAGTGGTAAAAACATGGAAGAAGGAGCCGGATGAAGTGTGCTAAGAGACAACTAAGAAGCAGTAGGACGACGAGCACCACCCAGAGGGAGGTGAATCATGAAGCCATGGCAACGCATCTAGCTGCACCAACAAGTGAATCAAGATGAGTCACGATGATTGTGTTGGGGCACTGTTGGGTAGCGGAGGTCCCGCATAATAGTTTTGGGTATGATATCCTAGAAAGTATGATAAAAATATTGTAAACCTCTGAAATATGCAGAGCACAAAATGTAAAAGGTCAAGTCAAAGGGTTGTCTGCCCAAGAAATAATATAAAATAATAGGAAGTAAGTCGGTTCGTAGACCATAGGAAGGTATAAATAGAGCATGGCTCTATGAGGGAAAGGCAGTTCTTTTGGGTTTGATCTTGGCTCTGAATGGTAATTGGTTTTTGAAGGAAGCACTCTGAAAGCGTCTGTAAGTCTGAGTCGAGGGTTTGGGTAGTGGATAGAGGCTTTGTAGCTATGTGCATAGAGGTCTGGAAGAGTCCATAGCTGTGTGCGCAAACCTTTGTAACTGAGTGTGCAGGGCAGATCTGGATGTATTGGTGATAAGTGGAAATAAAGATACGTTTCTTTTGCAAATTCTATGTTACAATTTGAGCTATCGTGAATCTGACTATATGGATGATTGTTATAACTGTTTAATTTAAATGCATATTCTTATGTTATAAATATGTGTGAATTTAAGTGTGTTCTAAGTGAACGAACTAGCCAAATCCGTTAAATGTTTGCTTAAAGACCCTCCTAAGTAGATCTGAGCTACAATACTTCATCCAATACGATAGATATGTAGACTGCGTGCTAATAAACAGGAAGAGATATTCGAGATCTGCGCGAATAGTACTTTTCAGTCTTTGGTCCAAATCCCATGGGGTTTCACCAGGCATCATCGCGATCTCTTTGAACCCTATAATTGATAGTGTTTCTAACTTTGGCTAGCTGAATTCCTTCTTTAATTCAGTCTGGATGTTTGCTTTTCCCACTGTTGGGTGATCGCTTGAGTACTTTATGTACCATGTTAGTGCTCGGTCCTGTAGTGTGCTGACTAGGGTGGCCTTTCTGATATTATCATCCACAATTCATTGCGTGTTCCACATTGATGTTAGTATGAACCAAAATTGTTCTGGGTCTTTTCCTCCTATGCCTTTGAATACCGGTAACTCGATTGAGCTCGTCATTATTACCCATGAGCTACTACTGTTCTTGGTCCCTTCAATCCTCCAATTTTCTTCTCTATCGAGTCCCTGTGTTTCACACCAGACACCCCTTAGGCAGATCCTGGTCCCAACAACGGAACCATTTGTTGGCTTATATGGGCCTGACCTAGGTTCAAAAGAATTATTTAGCCAAGAAAATCCCGTAGCTATCGGTCCTTTCAGCAATAGTCCGCGAAGCACAGATTTAGGTCTCACCCGAGGTAGCAGGGGAGGGTGCTGGAACAAGGTTTCCGCACCCTTGGGATGTCTAGATGTGGTTTGGAGTTTTCGTGCCTTGTTCACGCCATGCTAGATTCAAGCAGATCTTGAATATCTCTTCCTATCTATTAGCGCACAGTCTACAGATCTATCCTATTGGATGAAGTATTGTAGCTCGGATCTACTTAGGAGGGTCTTTAAGCAAACATTTAACAGATTTAGCCAGTTCACGCACTTAGAAGACACTTAAATTCACACATATTTATAACATAAGCATATGCATTTAAATTAAATGGTTATAACAATCATCCATACAGTCAAATTCGTGATAGTTCAAATTGTAACATAGAATTTGCAGAAGAAACTTATCTTTATTTCCACTTATCATCAATACATCCAGATTTTCCCTGTGTACTCAGCTGCAGGGGTTCGTGCACACAGCTGCAGACTCTTCCAGGCCTCTGCGCACACAGTTGCAGAGCCTCTATCCACTACCCAAACCCTCGACTTGGACTTACAGATGCTTTCAAAGTGCTTCCTTCAAAAAACCCAGTACAATTCAGATCCAAGATCAAACCCAAAAGAAATACCTTTCCCTCATAGAGCCATGCTCTATTTATATATTCCTATGGTCTGTGGACCGACTTACTTCCTACTACTTTATATTATTTCTTGGGCAGACAACCCTTTGACTCGACCTTTTACATTTCACGCTTCTCATATTTCAAAGGTTTATAATATTTTTATCCTAATTTCTAGGCTTCCCAAATCTGATCTTCATCATGTGCCCGCAGCTGCGCCAATCGTCGAAAGTCCCCTCATGTGTGCCCCACCATTGCGCAGGCATCGCGCATAATGCCCATCTCAATGCATTAAACCTTTGGTGCTCTGGTACTGTGATTTCGAATTTGGTGAGGAATTCATCTATTATTGTTAGCCCATCATATGTCGGAAATTCGCGATCCTGGGCCCTTACACAGTACAAAGATTTAGTCATCATATTGTAGTGTAGTGTAGTTACTCTGTTTAACCTGTTACGCCACCACTCATCTTCTTCGTCTAAATCGGTGGTGCAAGATTCTGCATAGCCTCGTGATATTATTCTATCCTTCTTTGTCTTGCCCCATTCTTGCCTTTGTGTAGTTATTCTGTAGATACCATCTAATTCATCGTTGCTCTCTTTGTTGCGCACAGGTTCAATATAGCATGGTCCTTAAGCTCGATCTAGCGGAATGACTACATGGAGCGACTTTGTTTCAAATACCTTTGTCCACTCCTTTAAATTAATAACCCCGTTCATATCGGTGGCCCAGTCAATTCCTAATAGTGCATGATGGGGCGTACTTTCATCCATGAGCTCAATAACTTCAAAATCCATTCGAGTACTTGAGCTGTCAAGGTCTACTGTAACTCCTTGCAGCCTTCCCATGGGCATCACCTTCTACTGATTTGCCATTCGCAGTTGGATAGGGGACCATTATAGTGTAGGCTTACCCATGCGCTTCCAAGTCTGTTTAGGCAGTGCATTGGCATCTGAGCCTAGATCTAAAATGACCTGATCCATTTCATACTCACCGATCTGTGCTGTTAGTCACCTTTCCCTCCCGATCCACAACGCATGTCTTCCTAACTTTCGAACTACGCAAGGTTCATTCCATCCTGTGTATCTATTTATCAGTTCCTGTAAGCCTTTAACTGTCCTATTGTCTCGAAGCAATGTTATACATGTCTCTAAAAAGGTAGTTATCACCGAGGGATCCCTAACTGGCTCAGGCTGATCCTTACCCACCCCTGCGTCTTCCTTACTTAAGCTCCTTCTATCCACTTCTATGGCCATGCCACTTCTTAGTACCATGTTAACTTTGGGATCTTCCTTGTGGGGTTCAGACCTCATCATTTGCACGTTCTAGGTTGTTGTTGGCTACATTTCCCTTTTTTCTCAGATTTGTGCTATCAGCGTAGGACAATCTATCAACTCATGATCAAATTGCTCACAATAACTGCACGAAATTCTAGTGGGGTTGGTACAATCCCGCGCGTAATGTCTTGGACCTCCGTAGTTGTAGTAGATTAGCTGTTTGCGACCCCGTCCTGGCCCCATTCCGCCCCTTCCTCGTCCATGGCCCTGGAACCCATCGCGCGTGATCGCCGTGGATGGATCCTATCCTCGCATCTCAGTTTGCATTCTGTAAGAAGGTGACTGGTCCATTAACAATTGGTAGCTATGACAATCTTTTTCCTTGTGGCCCATCGATCTACAAAAGTTGCAAAATAGCTGCTGGGGGGTCTGGTTGTATTTTGGCAGTAGATGACAGTTATCCATGTTGTGCTTTCCTCCCACCTCATTGCGCACCAAAGCGGGGTTGTTGTGCTCGACGCTGTCTCTGGTCGCAATGGTGTTAGTCCCCCCGTTGCCACATAATTCACTGAGACTGGGTAGTGATCTTTATCGTGCCCTTGGCTCCTACACCATACTTCCTCTCGGACTTTTGGTCGCGGTGCCTGTTCTTGTTTTAACTTCTTCATTTCCAAACACAAATTTTGGATATGCGCTTGGATTTGCTGAACTCCCAACCCCAGGTCTTGCAATGAAGTGTCGTGCAACTTCATTGCTGTCTCTAATGCTTCAGCCTGGGTTGAGATCTTCTATTGTGACAGAGCCATCCTCAGATGTGGTGTTAATGATGTGATAAACTAAGCACAATTATATGCATTTGTCAATTTCGTTAGCCTCACGAATAGTACTTTTCAGTCTTTGGTCCAAATCCCATGGGGTTTCACCAGGCATCATCGCGATCTCTTTGAACCCTATAATTGATAGTGTTTCTAACTTTGGCTAGCTGAATTCCTTCTTTAAT
>Ga0181473_100354_pt1 | contig 10879 bp, 10 predicted proteins | sample In2P11_FD_119089 | JGI IMG/M metagenome (GOLD analysis project Ga0181473, IMG submission 119089) | Clean room microbial communities from NASA Spacecraft Assembly Facility at Jet Propulsion Laboratory, Pasadena, California, USA -... ... | reverse complement strand
TATCATGTCAGTGTCTAATGGGTCATTTTACACCTAGTTCATGCTTCAGTTGCACCTAGGCAAGGTTCATTTCCCTCTCCTAGGGTTTTGAAGGCAATTTCTCTTGGATGGTCAAATCATCGGCAAAACTTGTTTCCTGATGTTCATACACCTTCCCCTATCCTTAAAGTACCTTATCAAATGCTTCCCATAACTGAGATCCCCCAAATTCCTCATTTTTGCACAAACCCTAGTTTCTTGCTAAAACTTGGCAATTTTCTAGGTTGGGCCTGTGTTTTGCCCTTTTGGACCCCTTCCCCTCACTTGATCTCTGAGATTCCACTTTCCCATGCTTCCTAACATCCATCCTTACTTCCAAAAATTTCCCCAAGAATTTATAATCCCCTTATCCCCTTCATTTCACTTCATTTCGACAAAATCCCTTGTTCCACACATCGGGATAAGTTTCACTCAAAAGATGTTTCAGAGCAACAAAAGATGAATTTTGAAAAACTGAGAGAGGTTTTTGTCCACAACATGCCAAGGAAGAAAAAAATCCTTCAATTTTTACACAGGTGTCATGGTTTTAGAGAAATGTCAAAAATATCGTTGCCTCAGGAGAATCGAATGCACCTCTGAAGTGACCTTGGGAAAATCAAGCTTTCTCCTAGCTTAGTTGGCCAAATGACTTTCTTGATGAGTAAAATGATAACTAAACACAAAGATATTTCCAATGAGCTATCATGAGCTCAATTTGGAGTTGAGGAAGGCATTCAAAAGTTGACTGCAACAGCACTCTGCCTTGAGGCAGCCTCATTTGACACATTTTGACCAGTCTTGGGAGATTTGATTTTGGACAGGGAGAATGAACTCCAAATTGAAAAATTATAGTTGGGTTGGAAAGTAGACTCAAAGACCTTTCCAACCAGCTATCCTGCACCTGATTTGGACACCGAGAAGGCCTCCGAAAGTCATCTGAAAGTCGCGCTACACATCAGGTTGGGTGCGCTACGCATCAGGCCACATTTCTCAGTGCAAATTTGCATGTGCGCTACGCACCAAGGGCGCGCTACGCTTTGGGTGAAGCGCGCTACGCGTTGGAATTTTTTTCCCAGAACTTCGCCAAAACTCATTCAAAACTCCTCTTCTCAAGCATTGAAACACAGGTAGACTTTGGTCCACGGTTCGTTCTTGGTTTTCAAAGATTTATTGTAAAGAAATTATGCTAGATGTGCCATGAAAAACTAAGTGTAAAAACCCTCAGTTTGCTGTGAGGGTTTAAAAGCCAAGTTTGCTGTAGGGTTTTCAAAATTACATGTTGCCAAGGTTTTCCCATTTCTTGTGTTTCCCACCCCCATATTCACCAATATTTTCCCCAAAAATTCCTCATAAAACCCTACACTATCCCCTTCAAAATTCTAACCCTTCCCTTCTACTACAAACATAATATTCCCTACCTCATCCCAAACCCTAAAACATCAGGATTTCCATGCCCTTTCCCTTCCCTAAATTCCTTATTTTATTTCCATTGTCCTCATTTCCCTAATGTTTCCCTTTCCTAATATTCCCTTGTTACATTTGTTTTCCCCTTGACACAACATTGTTTAGATCAAAAGAGCAGTTTACATTCAGTTCTATACAGCAAGTTTCACATATCAGCATTCATCCAAGGCAGTCGTGCAACAACAGTTATGTCATCCGATCATTCATCCGATTATAAAGTGGAAACCCAAAGTGACTTACCCTTGGAAGGACATGCACTCATGAGGCTTCATAGAGGTGGCAGACATATCATTACTTGTCCCAAAACTTAGTGTACAAAGCGAGAATCGGGAGTTTGAAAGCAAAGGTAAAGAGAGATACAAGGAGGAAAAAAGTGGATGAAGGACTCTAGATATTGGCTGAGGCATCCTTGGCTCATCATTGCCCTTGATGAAGAACCTTCAGTCCAAATTTCAAGAAATTTGGGGAAAATTTTGTCAAAAAACAGGTTTTTGGCCTCAACGCGTAGCGTGCCGCACGCTACCCTGAAGATCGGGAGGACGAAATCATGAAAGTTTTGCATTTTTAGGTTTGTCATGATGAAATACACCTGCTCAGAAACTTCCAAGGCATTTCATCAAGGTTTGGGTCCCCAAAAGGTCAAAAAACATGCAAAAAATGACCTCATTGCCCCTTTTTGGACACACAGGAAGCAGTCTTGGGAGAATGCACTTTTGGAGGGGCATCTAGACACCAAATTGGAAAATTGTACTTGGGTTGGAAAGTAGACATCCAGACCTTTCCAACAAGCCAACCCAAGCTCAATTTGGATGCCGGGAAGTGCCCCAAAAGTAGGTGGAAAGGCGCGCTACGCGTAGGGCTCAGGCGCGCTACGCATCAGGATTTTTTGAAAAATTTTCATCTTCAGCTCAGGAAACGAACCCAGTTTGACCAGTTTTGACTTGTGATGGGATTTTTCACCCTCCTTGATGTAATTAATGGAACTTTATGTTGACTTGACACTTATTTACCTATTCTAGATGATTCATTCACAAAATAGCAAAAATTTAATGAATGAATCAGTTTCCGAGCATATAGGGGTTAGTTGTTTGACTACCTAGATTTCAGTTCCTTGTTTAGAATTGGTTGAAATTATTCCTAGAAGGAGGAGCTTGACCCCTAGAGGCTAGGGAATGGGTTGGCATGGTCTATATTATGTATTTTCTAAATCATTTTCATGGTTGGACTCTTGGGAAAGCTTTGAGGCTTTATTGTACTTTTATCTCTGCAATGTTGGCAAAGGAAAGACCAGGGTTTTGCAGCTTTGTTTGGGATTCCTGTGGTTATTTGTGTTGATGGTATACTTCTTTCAGTACTTGTAAGTTTGTTTGTGTGTATCATTTGACTTCTCTCATCTTCTGCAATTAAACAAATGAAGTGTTAAGGTAGAATTCATAACTTGTATGTTCTGCCTTTAAGTTTGTTTAATCTTCTATGTTTTCTACTGTTTAAGGAGAATTCTTGTGACTTCCTTGCTCTCCTTAGCTCCTCACTGGTCTGATCTATCCACCTCATTTCCTTTAAAAGCATCAAGACGATCGCCTACCTTGCCCCAAGTGGACCTCTGCAAAAACTGTGTCTCATCCCCGCACCCAAAATTGCCTTTCCCTTTGATTCACCAAAATTTCAAAAAATCAATTTCAAACTCCTTGTACTTCATACCTAGCCTAAAATTAGCTATCAATTAAGTCATCTCGAGTCCGCATGATTATATTTTCCGAGATTGACCCGGAGAGAGCCCTCTCCTGTCCTCGTAGGGCTAGCTACGAGGCTGAGCGTGGTTTGATGTTGCCTTGAGTTTTGCCTTCTTCAGCATGAGGCAAGTTTGAACGCTAACATATTGGCGACCATACTGGGGAGAAAAAATGGTTTGCTTGTTGATGTCATTTGTTTTATATCTACAGACGGAGCCTGAAGTTATGCCAGGTAGCCTTCGAAACGCTTTTGCTTTGCATTAGCGGAAGTAGATAAATGCTGCTTCAGTCAATCTCTGGTCTAGCTTGTAAATGTGACATCTAACTTGTTAATTACCCCAGTACATGTATCAAGTTCAGATCTGATTTTTGATGGTGGAAAATGATCAGACACTAGCAAGGCTGAAATCATTCACCTGGTGACTCCAAATCATTTTCAAGATCAGATCCAAAGACTCCACTGGAGGATGATCCCGACCAGCAAAAACATGAAAGGACAACATGGACAGATCAGGTATTCAAGTTGGAATTTCATCCAAGACATTTTGTTCTTTGTCATAAATTATTTATTCTCTTTTCCCAAGAATGTCAAGACTGCGTTGCAAAGTATACTATGCTTGAGAAAAGATCGCAGGCCTGCATTTGATTCCTTCCCTTTGAAGATTGTGAATACCAAAGATTTGCATGCCTTTGAGCTTGATCAGGATATTTTTTCCGAAATTTGTGATGACCATCTTCAAATTGATGAGCCCCAAGAGACCAAGACTGATAATATACCAGCTGTACATACCCCTACACCTTGTAAAATTCCAGATCGGTATAAACCTCTTGTTTTACCTTCTGTTCTTCATGCTTTCCCCAAAAACTATGATCTATACTTGGCAAGGTTTGACGGTGAATGTAAGAATGTCAACGCTGAGAAACATGTGCAGAATTTTGAGTCCTTTCTTGATCTTTTTGAAGTTGATGAAGAAGATGTTAGTATTAGGCTTTTTGCTCTTTCTTTGCAAGCCAAAGTGAAGAGTTGGTTCAAAACCTTGCCTGATGCGAGCATCTCGGATTTCCGGCAGTTTGTCAAAGTTTTTCTCGACAGGTGGATGATCGGGTAGAACCTTTTCTTGATTGAAGAAGAGTATAACCAGCTGAAAAGACTACCAGGGGAGACAGTACAACAATTTTCGGCCATATTTAATCAAGTTTATTATTCAATGCCAGTTGAGATAAGGCCTACTCCTGGATCTGATCTCTTGCACTATCCAGGTGCCTTTGATCCAGAAATGGAGTTTCAGCTGAGAGAAAGAAATATTGCAACACTTCATGAGATGCAAAACAGTGCAGTAAATGTAGAGGCTCACTTGCTGATCCGACGGGCAAGATTGAAAGAAGAAGAGATGAAAAACATAGATTCGACCGAGTCAATATCTCTAGAGGTGAAGCTTGACGTTTTGGTAAGTGTAGTGGAAAAGATGATGGGCAAGATCAACGCAAGGAATGATTATGATGTTCAAGCTCATGGTTTGCTGATTGAAGAAGAACAAGTTGCTGATCCAAAACATTTTGTTTCTTATCCTAGTTGTCATAGTGATTTTTTTATAGATCACCTTAGCGAAGAAAGAACTGTTGATATGACATGTATGCTTGATGATGTATTTTATATTGATGATTTGCCTCAATTTGATCAATATGATGATGATTATGTTCTCCAAAGAGAAGCTAATCTTGCAGACAAATCAACAGCTCGTTTGTGGGCGGAGGAAGTTCATTTTCAGCAGCTCGAATACAATGTTCAACCATCACATATCAGCTATGACAATGACAAGGAAAGTGCAACAAATTTTGAAGTAAGTGAAGGATCTTTGCCTTTTTGTTTTTAATCATGTCAGTTCATTAGAGACAACTTCCATGCAATCAGAAATCAGCTGTCAACAAGTCCTGATTTGGACCATCTTGAGGGTAATGAAAACCTTGTTCAAGACTTTTCATATCCAGATTTGCAGCCCCCGAATGCCTTTGATTGTCAAGTTGCAAATAAGGATTTGGAAGCTGAAACATATGCTCAGATGATGCAAGATGATTCCCTACCATTTTGTTTCGAATCATTTCAGCTTTTGAAGGGAACTTTGCATAATACATCTTCAGTGAAGAGTGAGCAGCATGTAGGCAATCATGTAATCACAATGGAACCAATAGAAAATGGGTTTCAGTAGTCTTTTCAAGTTTTTCATGATCCAATAGCTGATGTTTTGGATGAGGTTTGTAGTCAAAGTCTTTCTCCATTAAATACATGTGAGCTTGAAACATGTGCTGATATAAACTTGATTCGGCAGCTGGTTTCTCTGTCATTTTCAGCAGGGGTCTTGTCATAAGGCTCAGATCAAAGTTTGCATTTATGGTATGAGGAAAAGAGAAGTAATCCATTGGATGAGCTAAGTTCCAGTGTGCGTGAATTTCAAGATCCTTATGCAGTGTTTTTGGAGGCAGATAAAGAGTTCATATCATTCAATGGATCTGTTTCTAAGTTGTCATGGGATTTGCCTTTCAGTAGTTCTCTCTTGTTGATCATAAGCGAGCGCTTGCGGAGAATTCAAACAGCAGACGAGATTCTTACTTAGTTGCATTGGTTGTTTCATTTCACTTGATCAGGTGATGAATGCAACTGTTAGAGTAGGTTTTGATGAATAAGCTCAACCTTGAGCATCATTTCCAGTTTTTCGGTTGTGTTTAAGTATCGAGTCAATTTTTAGTTGAGTGAGAATCAATTTGTGTTTTCAAGTCATCAATTTCTAGTCATGTATTTCAGCTTGAGATTTTGACTCCATTGCCCAATGGACGAAGGCACTGTCTGCTCTCTCAAAGATCTGCTGTTCTTGGCACCTCCGAGGAGCTACCATCCCCATTGGAGCCAATGTTAGTGTCAGTCTTTTTAGCCTTCCTCCAGTGATCAAACATGCTCTTACAAAATGATTTTAAGGTGTCAAGGTCAAATTTTGTCATTTCAGTGAGTCTTCAAGCAAAATTTGGTCACTGGGTATTAGGTCTAGGGTTTGCTTTTACTCCTTCCAAAGTTGTCCAAATGTCGGTCCGTGTCACCATTCAGATGAGTGTGCCATCATTCAGAGTGTTTTCATTATCATGTCAGTGTCTAATGGGCCATTTTACACCTAGTTCATGCTTCAGTTGCACCTAGGCAAGGTTCATTTCCCTCTCCTAGGGTTTTGAAGGCAATTTCTCTTGGATGGTCAAATCATCAGCAAAACTTGTTTCCTGATGTTCATACACCTTCCCCTATCCTTAAAGTACCTTATCAAATGCTTCCCATCACTGAGATCCCCCAAATTCCTCATTTTTGCACAAACCCTAGTTTCTTGCTACAACTTGGCAATTTTCTAGGTTGGGCCTGTGTTTTTCCCTTTTGGACCCCTTCCCCTCACTTGATCTCTGAGATTCCACTTTCCCCTGCTTCCTAACATCCCTCCCTACTTCCAAAAATTTCCCCAATAATTTTTAAGCCCCTTATCCCCTTCATTTCGCTTCATTTCAACAAAATCCCTTGTTCCACACATCGGGATAAGTTTCACTGAAAAGATGTTTCAGAGCAACCAAAGATGAATTTTGAAAAAATGAGAGAGGTTTTTGTCCAGAACATGCCAAGGAAGAAAAAACCTCCTTCAAGTTTTACACAGGTGTCATGGTTTTAGAGAAATGTCAAAAATATCGTTGCCTCAGGAGAATCGAATGCACCTATGAAGTGACCTTGGGAAAATCAAGCTTTATCTTAGCTTGGTTAGCCAAATGACTTTCTTTATGAGTCAAATGATAAATAGACACAAATATATTTCCAATGAGCTGTCATGAGCGCGCAATTTGGAGTTGAGGAAGGCATCCAAAAGTTGACTGCAACAGCACTCTGCCTTGAGGCAGCCTCATTTGACACATTTTGACCAGTCTTGGGAGATTTTATTTTTGATAGGGAAAATGAACTCAAAATTGAAAAATTCCATTTGGGTTGGAAAGTAGTCTCAAATATCTTTCCAACAAGCTATCCTACACCTGATTTGGACACCGTGAAGGCCTCCGAAAGTCATCTGAAAGTCGCGCTATGCATCAGGTTGGGCGCGCTACGCATCCAGGGCGTGCTACGCATCCAGGGCGCGCTAGGCATCAGGCCACATTTCTCAGTGCAAATTTGCATGTGTGCTATGCAACAGGGGCGTGCTACGCGTTGGGTGAGGCGTGCTACACATTGGAATTTTTGCCCAGAACTTCGCCAGAACTCATTAAAAACTCCTCTTCTCAAGCATCGAAACACAGGTAGACTTTGGTCCACGGCTCGTTCTTGGTTTTCAAAGATTTATTGTAAATAAATTATGCTAGATGTGCCATGAAAAACTAAGTGTAAAAAACTTCAGTTTGCTGTGAGGATTTAAAAGCCAAGTTTGCTTTAGGGTTTTCAAAATTACATGTTGCCAAGGTTTTCCCATTTCTTGTGTTTCCCACCCCCATATTCACCAATATTTTCCCCAAAAATTCCTCATAAAACCCTACACTATCCCCTTCAAAATTCTAACCCTTCCCTTCTACTACAAACATAATATTCCCTACCTCATCCCAAACCCTAAAACATCAGGATTTCCATGCCCTTTCCCTGCCCTAGAGTAAACCATAGCCTCCTGTCTGATTAACCTTCTATTAAAAAAAGGGTTGCATATAATATGCAAGCAATACAAAGAGACTTAAATCCACCAGACAACGGGGAAAGTCTCAGCCATCTGCCAAAACCAGCTCGCTGTGAAAAACTCATAGCAAGCCAAAACATGAAGGACTACTCCTCTAGAGGTTATCCAAAACCTTATATATAGGGGAATATCCTTTAGCCAAATGCTAAATTATTAAAAGGGAGTCACCCAACATAGTGAGAGAAGAGACCTGAAGTTCTTTGGCGAGAAGAATGCCCTAGAGTAAACCATAGCCTCCTGTCTGATTATTTTTCATTTTCCCAAAGACTCATAAATACTCTAAAACTTTGATTTCTCTGGGTCCACAAAGGACCCCTCCCTCTCCTAACAGCCCTAAATTTCCTTTTGACGTAACTTCAAAGTTCAAAATGTAGTCAAAAGAAACTTGCCTCAAAGCCTTTAAATCCATCCACTGAAGATGAAGCTTCCATGCCTCAACATATGACCTTTTTTTTTAATAGAAACTATTGAATTTTATTTATAAGCAGAGGTTGGGCATGGCCAAACAACCTCTATTACAGTCAATTGAGAGATATTTGTCTTTTTTAGAATCCTCATAAACTGGCTTTAGTAACAAAAGTTAGTTGTTGCTTTTGATTCTTTTGGAGTGGCTGAGTGCTCTTGTTTTGTTCTTGATTTCTATATAACCTGTCGCGCATTTCCACTTTTCATTGTTGCTTTGTAACTTTCCTGACTTAGTATAATTCCCACACTTACATTAATCCCAACTCGGATAATATAAACCCACATATATTAAACTACTTTCATATATATCCTGACCCCACCTCCTTTGTGTCCCGTGACTCTTTCGTACCCGACCCCATTACAAGGGTAACACCCCACCGTAATCATCACACCATAACTGTCAGATCTTTCCCCATCCATATCTGACACTTTTCGCGTCCCTCGTTGTTCGACCCTTAACTCTGTTAGCGCTCGAATTTGCCTCAGGCTGAAGAAGGCAAAACTCAAGGCAACATCAAACCACGCTCAGCCTCGTAGCTAGCCCTACGAGGACAGGAGAGGGCTCTCTCCGGGTCAATCTCGGAAAATATAATCAAGGGGGCTCGAGATGACTGAATTGATAGCTAATTTTAGGCTAGGTATGAAGTACAAGGAGTTTGAAATTGATTTTTTGAAATTTTGGTGAATCAAAGGGAAAGGCAATTTTGGGTGCGGGGATGAGACACAGTTTTTGCAGAGGTCCACTTGGGGCAAGGTAGGCGATCGTCTTGATGCTTTTAAAGGAAATGAGGTGGATAGATCAGACCAGTGAGGAGCTAAGGAGAGCAAGGAAGTCACAAGAATTCTCCTTAAACAGTAGAAAACATAGAAGATTAAACAAACTTAAAGGCAGAACATACAAGTTATGAATTCTACCTTAACACTTCATTTGTTTAATTGCAGAAGATGAGAGAAGTCAAATGATACACACAAACAAACTTACAAGTACTGAAAGAAGTATACCATCAACACAAATAACCACAGGAATCCCAAACAAAGCTGCAAAACCCTGGTCTTTCCTTTGCCAACATTGCAGAGATAAAAGTACAATAAAGCCTCAAAGCTTTCCCAAGAGTCCAACCATGAAAATGATTTAGAAAATACATAATATAGACCATGCCAACCCATTCCCTAGCCTCTAGGGGTCAAGCTCCTCCTTCTAGGAATAATTTCAACCAATTCTAAACAAGGAACTGAAATCTAGGTAGTCAAACAACTAACCCCTATATGCTCGGAAACTGATTCATTCATTAAATTTTTGCTATTTTGTGAATGAATCATCTAGAATAGGTAAATAAGTGTCAAGTCAACATAAAGTTCCATTAATTACATCAAGGAGGGTGAAAAATCCCATCACAAGTCAAAACTGGTCAAACTGGGTTCGTTTCCTGAGCTGAAGATGAAAATTTTTCAAAAAATCCTGATGCGTAGCGCGCCTGAGCCCTACGCGTAGCGCGCCTTTCCACCTACTTTTGGGGCACTTCCCGGCATCCAAATTGAGCTTGGGTTGGCTTGTTGGAAAGGTCTGGATGTCTACTTTCCAACCCAAGTACAATTTTCCAATTTGGTGTCTAGATGCCCCTCCAAAAGTGCATTCTCCCAAGACTGCTTCCTGTGTGTCCAAAAAGGGGCAATGAGGTCATTTTTTGCATGTTTTTTGACCTTTTGGGGACCCAAACCTTGATGAAATGCCTTGGAAGTTTCTGAGCAGGTGTATTTCATCATGACAAACCTAAAAATGCAAAACTTTCATGATTTCGTCCTCCCGATCTTCAGGGTAGCGTGCGGCACGCTACGCGTTGAGGCCAAAAACCTGTTTTTTGACAAAATTTTCCCCAAATTTCTTGAAATTTGGACTGAAGGTTCTTCATCAAGGGCAATGATGAGCCAAGGATGCCTCAGCCAATATCTAGAGTCCTTCATCCACTTTTTTCCTCCTTGTATCTCTCTTTACCTTTGCTTTCAAACTCCCGATTCTCGCTTTGTACACTAAGTTTTGGGACAAGTAATGATATGTCTGCCACCTCTATGAAGCCTCATGAGTGCATGTCCTTCCAAGGGTAAGTCACTTTGGGTTTCCACTTTATAATCGGATGAATGATCGGATGACATAACTGTTGTTGCACGACTGCCTTGGATGAATGCTGATATGTGAAACTTGCTGTATAGAACTGAATGTAAACTGCTCTTTTGATCTAAACAATGTTGTGTCAAGGGGAAAACAAATGTAACAAGGGAATATTAGGAAAGGGAAACATTAGGGAAATGAGGACAATGGAAATAAAATAAGGAATTTAGGGAAGGGAAAGGGCATGGAAATCCTGATGTTTTAGGGTTTGGGATGAGGTAGGGAATATTATGTTTGTAGTAGAAGGGAAGGGTTAGAATTTTGAAGGGGATAGTGTAGGGTTTTATGAGGAATTT
>Ga0181473_100353_pt1 | contig 10884 bp, 8 predicted proteins | sample In2P11_FD_119089 | JGI IMG/M metagenome (GOLD analysis project Ga0181473, IMG submission 119089) | Clean room microbial communities from NASA Spacecraft Assembly Facility at Jet Propulsion Laboratory, Pasadena, California, USA -... ... | reverse complement strand
CCTTCTTGTGTTACTAGGTTTCAAGCAAGGTCAATGCGACCACTTCTTTCTTCTCGACTTCCGTTTCAAAAGTCGGTCTGTCGATCCACATCCCGCATTTCTGCCATCTCACGAGCATTCCATGTCATTCAACCCACCAATGTCTACGTGTCGAAGCTGCCTACGACCGTGAACCGAAATCTACAAAAGTTGTCCTCTTTGCGAACTGCCCACAGGCCGATCGTTCATCAATATTCAAATCTACCCAGCATGTGTAGATTCAATTCAAACACATCTGGCAGCATGAACACTCCAGGCCGTGTCGTGCTGCCTACGAACGTTGTACCAAAACATTACGATGTCACACTTGAGGTCGACTTCGACAAGTTTGTGTTCTTGGGCACCGTCATCATTGATCTCGATGTCGCTAAAGATGGTTCCTCTATCTCCTTAAACACAAATGACATCGAGATTCATACGACAGAGGTTCATGCGGACGGTAACCTCATCACCTCATCCCCGACGCTATCCTACGATGCTGACACTCAAACGACCACTATCGACCTGGGTCATCAACTCAAGAGAGGGCAAAAGGTGCAGTTGAAGCACACATACACGGGCCAGTTGAATGAGAACATGGCTGGCTTCTATAGGTCGAAGACGAAGTCTGGAAAATACCTGGCTGTCTCTCAATTTGAGGCAACCGATGCTCGACGAGCCCTGCCCTGTTTCGATGAGCCTGCATTGAAGGCGGAGTTCACGGTCACACTCATTGCAGACAAGGAGATGACTTGCTTGTCTAACATGGACGTGGCTTCTACCAAAACCGTGGACTCCAAGGTCACTTCTGGGAAACGAGATGCAATCACCTTCAACAAATCTCCACGAATGTCCACATACCTTCTTGCCTTCGTTATTGGTGACCTCAAATGTATCGCCACGGACAAATTCCGTCTGCCTATCAAGGTCTGGATGACTCCAGATCAGAAAGATAGTGATGGCAATTTCTCTCTGGAAGTAGCTGCTAAGACGTTGGCATTCTATGAAAAAGCTTTTCAAGCACCATATCCTCTACCAAAGATGGATATGGTGGCAATCCCAGATTTCGCCGCAGGTGCTATGGAGAACTGGGGTCTTGTTACTTACCGTGTCGTGGACCTGCTCTTCGATCAGAAGACTGCCAGTGCCTCCACGAAAGAGAGAGTTGCTGAAGTCGTGCAACATGAGTTGGCCCACCAGTGGTTCGGTAATCTCGTTACTATGGACTTCTGGGATGGTCTATGGCTCAACGAAGGGTTTGCCACATGGATGAGCTGGTACAGCTGCAACGAGTTTTATCCTGAGTGGAGAGTATGGGAGACATTCGTTATCGATACTCTACAAGGTGCGCTCGGTCTCGACGGTCTGCGAAGCTCCCATCCCATCGAAGTGCCGGTTCACCGAGCTGAAGATATCAATCAAATCTTCGATAGCATCTCATACTCCAAGGGTTCTGCTGTCCTTCGCATGATTTCGAAGTATATTGGGGAGGATGTTTTCATTGATGGTGTGAGACGATATATCAAGAAGCATGCATGGGGTAATACCCAGACAGGTGATCTGTGGGATGCCCTCAGCGAAGCCAGTGGTAAGGATGTCTCTGGCGTTATGGACATCTGGACCAAGAAGATTGGATATCCTGTCGTCTCGGTAACAGAGAACGAGAAGGATGGCAGCATAACAGTCAAGCAAAATCGTTTCCTACGAACAGGCGATGTGAAACCCGAGGAGGATGAAACATTGTACCCAGTCATTCTCGGCTTGAGAACTAAGAAGGGTGTTGACGAGAGTCTTTTGTTGACCAAGAGGGAGGAGACATTCAAGCTTCCTGATGGTTTGGACTTCTACAAACTCAACGCAGACCATTCCAGTCTGTTCAGAACCAGTTATCCTGCCGAGCGTCTGGCCAAGTTGGGTGAAGCTGCCAAATCTGGACTTCTCACAGTGGAGGATCGTGCAGGTATGATCGCTGATGCGGGTGCGCTTGCAGCAAGCGGATACGCCAAAACATCTGGCATCTTGAAGCTTGTGGAGAGCCTTAACACCGAGGACCAATATGTGGTTTGGGACGAAATCATCACACGAATTAGTACTGTTCGAAACACATGGTTGTTCGAGGAAGAAGCTGCCAGAGATGGTCTCAAGACATTCCAACGAGAGCTTGTGTCCAAGAAGGCACATGAGCTTGGCTGGCAATTCAAGGAGGACGAGGACCACATTACAGCTCAGTTCAAGGGTCTCATGTTCGGTTCCGCCGGCATTGCTGGTGACCAGAAAATTGTGTCAGCAGCCCGCGATATGTTCGACAAGTGGGCGGCCGGCGAATACGATGCCATTCATCCTAATATTCGAGCTTCAGTATTGGCAATGGCAGTTCGAGACGGCGACGAGAAAGACTGGGAAGCTGTTCTGGCACGATCTCATTCCGCACCTACTGCTGATGAGAGAAATACCTGTTTACGTGTGCTTGGTCGAGCCAAGAAGCCGGAATTGATCAAGCGAACATTGGAGATCGCTCTCAGTGGTGAAATCAAGACTCAAGATATCTACATGCCAATTGGTGGGCTAGGTACGTCGCCAGAGGGTATCGAGAAACGATGGGATTGGATGTGTAAGAATTGGGAAACTTTGATTGAGAAGCTGCCACCCAGCATGACTATGCTTAGCAGTGTTGTCTCCATCTGTTCAGCTGGTTTCACCTCTGAGGAGGGTCTGAAGAAGGTTCAGACATTCTTTGCAGACAAAGACAAGAAAGGCTTTGACAGAAGTCTGGAACAGAGCTTGGATTCGATCCGATCGAAGATTGGTTGGCTGGAGCGAGATAGAAAGGATGTCGAATCATTTTTGAAAGAGAAGGGTTATTACGGTGCGCAGGGCAAACTATGAAGAGACCGTCATACGGGTGCCACACTCAGCTAAGGCCGTCTACTCGAGTGGATCGGGCATGATAGAATTCACGTGACATTAGACGATACATTCAATTACAATGATTCGACTGCATCAATGCTGGCGACCGCACATTCTTTCCGCGTTCAACACAGCATGAATCTTGCCTTGTTCTCGACCCCGACATAACGCGAATTCCACTTACTTCGCCCAGCGTCATTTGCCACTTCGATGAAGTTGGTCCTCTACAAAAATAACGAAAATGATATCGCATCTGGCTTCGGTTTACAGTCACGTCCAACTTCATCAGGATCTAACCAATTGCAACTCGTTTCATAAAATCGGGGTGTCTCTTGACACAGGTATTCAACTCAATCTTGATCATATCTATCAGCAAAAACTTCAAAACAAACATCGCTAAAGAACGGACCAGCCGCTGCGCCATAACTAACATGATTAATGGACATTACATCGAGGACTTGTATGCCATTGGTCTCTCTGACCATCCATGAACCCCCAAATTCTCTAGCTCTAACATCCATGTCTCTCAGAATTTGACTCAGAATTTGACAGGACAGTCGGTGTTGAGCTCCATACACTTTGTAGCTGTCAAAAGTCATCAACGCTGAGCAACCCTTCTTCAAATAGTGGCTCCATCCTCGAATCGCTGATGACTTCTCACTTGGTGAAGTCACTATCTTCCCTTCCCCTTTCTATCCATATTCCCTCCGAGCGGTCCTCCTTGTGGCGCAAGCTTCACAGAAGACACGGAAGGTATGATCTTGGCTTTCAATTGGTCCTTGATCATCTTTGCGGTTCATTGGTTGTTCTGCGGTACCAAGACTGCGTTAGTAACACTCTTGCCTGCTATCATTTTGGCAGTAGAGCGTTTGATTTGATTGTTCACCTGTACCTGAATGTTGTGTTTGGCAGGTTTGTCGCTGGTCATGGACTGCATGTCGAGCCTATAGTCGTTGGTCGTGAAGATCCTTGCACCCGGGTTCTTGGGAAGGTCTAGGAGTTTGGCATCCGGAATGCTGTCAATGAACTGGAAGACGGGATCTTTGGAGTCGGCGGACATTTTGGCTGCACTTTTTGATGGAACTCAGGTACTCTGAGTGTCGAATAGTTCTTTGATTGAGGGTTGTGCCTTTGGGATGCTCGATATGGATGGTTCCATGCTGTATCACGGCCATGATAGACGAACGGTATGGTTCAAGCGGTCCAGGCATCGCCTCACCAGAGTGACGATGGAAGTGGTGCATTTCACGAAACCACTACTACTGACGTTGCGACTCAGGTCGACAGCAACGATACCATCGGAGACTTCACGATCATTTTCACGTCGGACAAGGTCTGCCCATTTGACAAATTGAAAATCGTGACATGCAAACAATACGGTGACCTTGAAAGCAAACAAAGCGCGTACACAATCAACACAACGAAATTGACAGACAAAGTAAAATATAAAGCCTAGCCCGCGTTGTGTTGTCTTTATTTCATGGTATTGGCCAGTTCCTTCCATTATACAAACCAGAACACATCAACTTCAGCAAGAGAGCAAGAGACCAGTAGTCTATCCTCGAACGAAAAACCGACACCGTTTTGTCATCCTAGACAAATCTAATTTGATCAACAGTAACTCTCAAGACCGCGCCGCAACAATATTCATCCCCATCATGTCTATTGACACAAGCGAATCTGCTATCCCACAGTACGGGCTGGATTGGGAGAATCGTTCCTTCTATCCTGCTTTCGTGCATCCAGTATGGTCGACTGAGCCAGATATCCAGGCCATCAAATCCGTGGTAGTCAACGTCCTCAAGGATGATGACATCAAGATTGAATTTCTTGCTCAAGGTGCTTTCAATAAAGTGTACAAAATTCACGACACTTCGAAGGGCTCTCAATACATCATGCGTGTCTCTCTGCCTCTTGATCCACATCACAAAACCTCAAGCGAAGTGACGACTATGCAGTACATCAAAGAGACCACGAATCTCCCAGTGCCAACAGTCATTGCATACGATGCATCGCCGGACAACATCATAGGGTTCGAATGGATACTTATGTCGTTGATGCCTGGCATGCCGCTCAATACACGCTGGGTTCAGTTATCGTTGACCGAGAAGCGTGCCATTTTGACACAGATTGCTACATATTCTGCGGAAATGTTCGAAAAATGCCGATTCAAAAGTATTGGCAGCCTTCAGCGCGATGCATCAGGAGCTTTCGAAACCAGTCGAATGTCGGACATGTTGATATGGTGGTACAAACGTGTGCATGACAACTCAGTGTCAAAAGGACCGTTCACAACAGCTCAAGAATGGATGAAATCTACGATCCAACTGGTCTACAACGAAAACCATCGTCTTCACGATCTAGCTCAGGACGATGACGACCGTGAGGTTTGGTATTTCACGCGAGACAATGCTCGGCGTTTGATAGATGCACTACCAGAACTGTTCGACGATCCGTCAGTGGCACCTGTCAAAGACGACGCAGCTACAGAGACAACAGTACTAATTCACAATGATCTAAACCCTGGCAACATTCTTATCAATCCAGAAACACTGGAAATCACTGGCATCATCGACTGGGAGAATATGTCAGCAGTGCCGATTGGTATCGCCTGCTCCCCACCAGATTTGATCACAGGGCTCCAGCCACGTGACACAGAACCTGACCATGAGGCCTATTGGGTGTCTGACGACGAGGACGAACGCGAAAAGAACTTCGGCAAGTCCGTGATTTATACTGAGCATCTCATGCAGTGGCAAGACACACAGCTAAAGCCCTTCTTCAATGAGGAAATGCGGCGAATCTGCCCAGAATGGATCAATGAATATGAAAAGGGTGAAGGACTACGAGATCTTTATGAAGTCGTCCGGGATTGTGACAACCAGTGGTTCGCGCGATATGTCGGAGCTTGGCTTGGATGGATCGAGTATGGTAATAAACAATCGATGGCTTGGATTAAAGATGAAAGATCTCACATTCGTAAGGATGATGAAGGCGAAGAGGACGACAACGAGGATACCGAGGATCAACAAGAGAGCACATGGACACCAGCGATGATGCCATACCTCATAGGCTCGAAGAACCGTCTTGATGATGAGGACGTCAAAGACCGGCAAGAGACTGTGTGGACACCAGCGATGATGCCCTTCCTGATAGGCTCAAAGAACTGTTTCGAAGAAGAGAGTGAGGTCGATGGCGACAACGATGACGAGCACAACAAGGACCAGCAATATCCGATCTGGACACCAGCGATGCTGCCGTGCTTAACAGTCTCAAAGAACTGTCTCGAAGAAGACGACCACGCGCAGGGAAACGACAAGCAAGACGCTGGCATTCCAGTATAGACAGTACGTACGTATATAGCTGTACTCCTCGTTCTAGAGCATGACACGTTCCACGTAGCAGGCAGTTACATAGATCACATTACATATCACACTACATACTTCCTATACGTAGTGCCAGCAGCAAAGATACTATTCGAAACAATGCAAGCCCTAAGGGCAAAAGCCTCCTCTAACCCAAATCTGCTAGGTGCCGTTGATTCCCTATAGTCACCATCCAACGTAACGTACATACCCGGACTACGAGGGGCAGTTACTACAGAGTTGTGTGCGAACAGTAGAATACGCACCTACTCATATCTATACCTAACTGCGGAGGTGTGAGTGTATGGGGACGTACACGTATCCACGTACTCGATTTCCGAAGCGCAGTAAAACAATGCCACCAGTCTACGTACGTATATTGAGACTTCGCATGTCCACGTACAGTACTTGCTGTAAGCTACAGGAAGTACGTACTTACGTACCCACACATCAGCCTATCTAACATACGGTACCGAGTAGTAAGTAGAAAGTACATGGCGTACGCTGTTATACTACGTATATCGCATTGAAGCTAATAATGCCAGCTGGAGCGGGAGTTGAGATGATATGAGATCAGATCAGGTAGAAGTGGATTCTCAAATATTCCAACCCCTTTACGCTAACTACGCTAACCACTCTCCCTGCAAATCAACCAATCACAGGCCGCGGCATCTCGACCGCATCGCCGCGGTGTGCGGTGTTTGGACCGCTACATGCGCTGCTTCTTGAACAGCGTTCGTACAGTGTGGGACAAGTACTTATACCAGCTGCACTCCCTTGGATCTGATATGTGTATCTTCCATATTCATCTACTCTTCAAATAGCACAAGAGAAAGAAAACAATATCTTGGAGTTGGGAAATAGAACAGCCAGCTACAGTCTCAGTCTCACGATGTCTTCCGTAACAATGGCGGCAACGACAACGACACACAAACCGGCAACGGTGTCCCTGCACGGTCGGTCATACAATCTCCCCAGAAGCCGGCCGTGGTAATCTGCGTTGATGGCTTCGATCCTACGTACCTCCGGGCCGGAATCGAGGATGGCATCACACCAACACTAGCCTCGTTCGTCCATCACGGCTTCCACACCACCGCAAAGTCCGCTATGCCTTCTCTCACGAACCCTAATAACCTCAGTATCATCACCGGCATGGCGACTTCCTACCATGGCGTCGGTGGGAATTACTACCTCGACACGGCGACGGGGGAGGAACATATGATTACCGATGCGGGGCTCGTGAGAGGCGAGACTGTTCTGGCTAAGCTGGCTGGCGCTGGGGTGAGAGTTGCTGCGATCACGGCGAAAGATAAGCTCAGACGCATTTTGTGTCATGGGTTGAGACCTGCCGAGCAAGGTGGGTTTTGTTTTTCAGCACAGAATGTGCGCGGGACAACTGTGCAGGAACATGGAATTGAGGATGTTGAGGGCTGGCTTGGACAGAAACAGCCGGAGCAGTATAGTGCGCAGTTGTCGCTTTTTGTGCTTGATGCGGGGTTGAAGTTGCTTGAGCAAGGGAGGGCGGAGTTTTTCTACCTGACGTTGTCGGATTATGTGCAGCATAAGTATGCGCCGGGGGAACCGGAGGCGAATTCGTTTATGCGAGAGCTTGACAAGCGACTTGCAGCTTTCATGAGGCTTGGTGCTGTTGTTGCTATTACGGGGGATCATGGGATGAGTGATAAGGCGAACGAGAAGGGCGAGCCGAATGTGTTGTTTGTGGAGGACGTTTTGAATGAGAGATGGCCACATCTTGGAGCGAGGGTTATTTGTCCTATTGCGGATCCCTTTGTCAAACACCATGGCGCTCTGGGTGGATTTGTCAGAGCACATTTCTTGAAGCAGCGACCTTCCGATGAGGAGGTCAAGACGATCGTCGGATACCTCGAAAGTCTTCCTCAAGTTCAGATGGCATTGTCGGGCAAGGATGCTGCTGAGCTATTCCAGACCCCACCTGACCGCGAGGGAGATCTGGTGGTTATATCCGAGAAAGGTTCAGCAGTGGGAGCACGTGCTGATGAGCATGATTTGACTCTGCTGAGTGATCACCGTCTTCGGTCTCACGGTGGTTTGTCGGAACAGGATGTTCCTCTTCTGCGATCTGAGCCGCTCATAGGACCAGCGAAGAAGGATGGCTGGAGAAATTTCGACACCTTTGATGTGGCCTTAAACTATTGGTAAGATTCGATTGCGGCGAGTAATCGTGCAAAGACAGCTTTGTGCCTGGCTTGAGATTTCACAATTTGACATAGATTGTCCATTTCAAGGTCCGTCCGCGTTGACACCGGCAGTCTCACCTGAACCAGGCATGGAAGAACGACCTCCAGCACTTAACCAATCAAGGTTGTCACCATCAAGGAAAGTGAAATCCATGTTGGCATAGTCCGTAGTGAAAATGTCAGCATCAATAGGAATATAAGCCGAATGAAAGTGCATCTCATCAGTCGCCATTGACGTAGACATGTACGTCCCAGGTCTGCTATCTCGCAACGGGTCGTCGTCGTTCAGGTTATCACATGTATTCAGCGTCTTCAATGCGTGTGCAAGTCCCACTAGAGGTATGGTGGATGAATATGAGACGTCAGCTCCCGTGCCGCTAGGCAGTAACGATTCCTGTAACATGTCGCACAGTTTTCTTAAATCGTCTCTAACTTCCGGCTTCCCGCTCACGTCTGTTAGATACTTATGTTGTGCTTGAGCAGTCCTATGCAGTATCATGCTTGCAAAGGCTGTCATGATTCCCAGGTAAGATGGAACTGCTTGGAGAGGGAAGCCTGATTCTGCCAGATTTGTCACTGCTTTGATTATTTGCAACGCACATTTGATCGCTTTCTGAGCAAAATGCTGTAGCTCAGTCGTGTTTATAGCTATGATTGGTGGTTGATGTTGTCTTTGTGCTGGCCCTCTAAACACGTGAGAAAACAAATATAGCTTTGCAGAGAGCAAGGAGATATGGAAGGTCTGACTCGCGAAGTGGTGGTTTCCATCAATGAAAGCAGGGGTTAGAAGATGCGCCAATGGCGACAGCACAGGCATCCAATCTTTGAGCCAAGTATCGTATGCACTTTCGAACGCTCTTAGCTCTTCAGCAAACGTAGAGCTATGTCTTTCAATATCAGCACCGAATTTGTCGAATACTTGTGTAGTGATGGACCACAACTCGAACTGAGCGACCAAAGCTAAGTCATTTTCCTGACTCTGAGAAAACTCGCATTGCAGGAGCAGACGAGGGACTGTGCTGTATCCGAGTTCATGCGTCATAGGTGGCCTTCCGTAACTCAATGAGCAATGATGGTCGACGATGTAGACGAGATAATAGAGGCGAGTTCGATCGTAGCAAGCTTTTTTCGTATGTGGCATTTTCGTTATACAGCGATGGAGATTGAGCTCCGAGGATATTCGGACAGCTGAATCGTCAGTACTGGTCTTTGAAGCATATGAAGCATGACCCACACAAAGCATTCAGAGCTGTCGCAATCTCATTGAGCCAGAGAGCTCCTACACATAGAGCTCGTACATCATCAAATGCATGCTGACTGGTGAAGGTCTTTTCGGCAACCAAGGCCTTGAATCTCGTAAGCCACTTTTGATAGTCACCCGCACCGGTGCAATATGCGGCAGTAGTGCAGAGGGAGATGGCTAGGAAAGGAGAACGGGCACGCACAGAATTGAGCGAGTCGTCACTAGTCAGGATATGGTGAATTAACGGATCGAGCTTCGTCTGGAAATATTTGAAGTGCGATTCAGCTCCATTAGAAGTGAGCAGGAAGTCGTCTGGTGTGACAGTGTCTGAGACGATAGATCTAAGGCGTGTATCTGAAATTGTCGAAGGAGAATCATTGTGCACCAGCCCATTCACTGATGCAGCTGGAAAGGCGCCCAAGCTGCATGAAAGCTCGGATGTCGGCACGACCGTAATGTCAGGATGCAGCACAGCGGATTGTGTTGTCGGTATAGTATCATGATTTGCCCTCGTCTGTTGCTCCGGGGCGACGGGATGGATGTTTGTGTTCAAATGTCTCGAGGTGTGTAGGACTGACTCGAGCTCACCTAATCTCTGTTCGATAGAGTGTTTCCAGCTAAGGGAATCAGATATTCGTTCCCAGTACAATGACGTCTCAATGAATCTAGTATTGCATACCTCACATCATGTTCCAGCAACGTCTGAATGCTCTTGCTGACGGTACACGGTAGTCCACGGGCTTTGCAGCGAGTGCATGGAGGTTCTGAATTAACAATGTGACATTTGATCTATGCCGTCCTCTCTGTCAGTCATTTCAGCTTCTAAATAGTGCTGTGTCGCTCTAGAGCTCCAGCAAAGTAGTCTACCTTTCGCTTGCGGCAAGCCATACAAGCAGTGGTCTTCCGTGTCGTATCTGAGCCATCTCGCTCTTCCAAGGTATTGCGCAAGGAGGCTGTTGCAGAAGATGGAGCCATGAGCGTTGCGTCGATAACTATTCGAGCACAAGGATAACCCACTTGAAACTGGTCATAGTCATCAGAAGGACTAAGGTGATCGTAGGGTTTGTACCTAATCTGGTATCAGAGATCAGTGAGTCGTAAACGAGCAGGTGTGAGGTTAGCACTTTCCGGT
>Ga0181473_100251_pt2 | contig 10887 bp, 9 predicted proteins | sample In2P11_FD_119089 | JGI IMG/M metagenome (GOLD analysis project Ga0181473, IMG submission 119089) | Clean room microbial communities from NASA Spacecraft Assembly Facility at Jet Propulsion Laboratory, Pasadena, California, USA -... ... | reverse complement strand
GAGGTTGAAACACTAAGGCCAGGAAGCTCCATCTACCACACACAATTTTATAAATCCACAAACTGTTATTGTCAAGCATGACACAAGATAATCTGCATCGTTTACAATTTTGTCCACGATTGTGATTTCATGAGCATTATTAGCTTGAATGAACTCATAACAAACATGGCTCATTCCTTCAATAACCTACGTGATGATAGAAACACCAAACTAAGATAAGTGTCTTAAATAGAAAGCCCATGTCCTATCCATCACAAGGCCCATTAGAATGTGAATCATGAAGAAATGGTATATATTTAATGGATCAAGAATACAACATTATATGAATAGGATTAGTCATGAGAAGAATTCCCCATAAATAAAGATGGTTGTATCTATGTTTTATTATATATCCTTTATGAGTGAGAGAACAATATTGGGATATCATGCAATATCACAAATAACTTGATCTCGTGATCCATTGTCAATAACATCAATTTATTCATTCCAATTGGATGGACCCACTGCTAATTCACTACAGCCACTAACATGTTGATCAACAAAAGCCTCAAAGTGTCCATGGCTGATGTGAATTTTGTAAAGAATAACAAAGGAAAAAGAATGACATCTACTTACCTATTTAATTGAGAGAAAAAATAGAAACTGATAAAAATATGCAACTATAAATTATGAAACTCAAAAAAGAGATGGTATGTTGAAATTATAAATGTCATAAATTTCATTATTGTGAAATAACACAATATTTAGCTAAAGATGCAAGACGCATGCCACATGTTTAATTTCGTTGCAGGGCCAATGACCCTATTTCTCGACATGCAAAGTAGTAAGAAGTTTTGATATTGGCTAGCACTATGATTGTTTGACCAACAACTGCAACTCAACACATCATTACATTTTGGGCTTGCATGCATGACAGATAGAGTGCAGATGTAAAGTTGCAAGGTATTCTTCCATGAACTATATTTTTAAATGCAATATAGAATGAAAACACACATTTATTTAGAAAATTTTCAATGAAATGCATCACATGACATTCAAGTCCCCAACATAAGTCGATGGATCCAAAAATAGAGAGTATAAATGAAAATTGTATAATGTATATATAAACCATTGAAAAACGTTTCAATTAGCTGTAAATGATTGAAAAAATATTTCTCCGGATCTCTCGATGAAAATGTGGGTCTCTTGGGTTAACGCCTCCACGAGAAGTGATCTCATGGAACATAGTGGAATACAATAATTGATGGAAGCAATCTATCTCCACCAATATTTCCAGGGCATATGCCAGTCTTGCAGAACCACTAACATAGATCTAGATCCATAATTAAATGGGATTTTAGATGAGATCTCTATTGATAATGAAATAAGGGTACACATACCAAATGTGAAACAATATAGAATAAAAAACAATTATTTGAAATAATTTCTAAACGAGATGTCTTCTTATACACATTAATGGTTGTTCGATATGCCTGAAAATAGTAATTTAAAGGAGGCACGAGAATTTTTTTCGACAAAATGTTTGAGAGAGACATCATTTAGGGACTATCACGGTTCACAATTATGCCATGTGTTTGAAAAAATGGTCAGACAAAATGTTTTCTCATGGTCACTAAAAGCTCATATTATCATGTCTAATTCAATTCTCTCTTGTAAGCCTACATAGATATGAAATCCTTGGAGTAAGCCTAAGCCCTCTTAGTCATACACAGATAAGATCAAGGTACATGTATTCAAATGAGGTTGGTGAGAATCTACGCCTTCCTTTGCAATTTAGAGAATGCACGCTATGTGTTTAACAAAATGTCTTGTATTTTATAAAACTAGTAGAGATTGTGTTCACCACTATTTGTCAATTCCAATAGTTTGACTTTTCCTTCACCTCCATTGCTCAACATGTTAAGGAACTATGAGAGGATAGAAGATGATTGAGGTTGTTTCATGTGATGAGCTGAAGAGAATTAAAACATAAGCAGGTGAAAGCTACACCACCAACATGTATACACCAAAATACTCATTTAAACAAATTAAATTAAATTATGATCTCCCAATTTTCCTACATATCTATTTCCATTTCCCTGGGTGATGTAATTGGTTGGGAATTTCATTTATCTAATGATGTAGTTCATAGGGTTTTTAAATAGATGTGTCACTTTTAGATGTGATATTATATGGTGCACGGTTGACTAATTCTAGAATTCTCGAATCCATGATTTCACAACTGTAGAGGACAAGCAATGGAGATTGGCATTTTGGAAACCCAATATACTAATTGTTGTGGGAATTATGGTTCTACGCTAAACGATTCCATCATATTAGATTTTTCCAAGGCTAAACTTCTAAAATATCTGAATCAAGCATGGATCTTTGAGATTAATATCGAAAACTTCACAGAAATCAATTTGTCTCCTCTAACTGAAGTATTTTCTTTGGTAAATATATCAGAAGTAGATCTAGTTGATGTACTTCATACCTCACGATGTATTATTTTCAGTGGTTAAGAGCTCTTGACTCTAATGCACTGTATTGGCCCTAAACTCTGATGAGTTGATTTAAAATATGTTTCTCTAACCAAACATGTTCTTAGGGATCTTTTGTATAAAGGCTTTCCATGCTAGATTTTGAACTTGAGTACTAGTACTACGACGAAAATAAGCATGAGATGATATTTTTTTGCACTTCACATAATGAATATGGAATTCAATGTTTACAGACGTAGCATGCCTGAAGTTTTCCTTAGTTCTATGCCAAATTCAAAAAGGCTTTCTATGTCTGAAACTAGAATTGCAAATTCCTCGACAATAATCATTGCATTATCAAGTATTCCATTATTATCAGAGCTTTGTTTGATAAATGATTGTCTTGTATTGAAATAGGGAAATGCCCACTATCTTCAACTAAAAAGGTTAACACTTTTTTTCACGAAAGTCTTTCTTTTAATCAAGTCTTACATTTCTTCATACATTTTTTTTAATTTTTTTCCTTTGGTTCCCTACAAGACAAGAGGTTGAATAATTTCTTAGACATTGTAGCAGAATGTCTTTCATAATGTGCTTGATTACTGCTTCATTTTATGTCCACAACCACAGACAATATTTCATGTATAGCTATTCAACCTACTACATATACATATTACATATCTATCCAAATTTGAAAGATGATATTTTGGACATACGGGTTCAAACCTCTTCCATTTCGGTCATGAAGACATGACTAGTGCTTCATTGTCAAATCTCAACGACTACTGCATATACATCATGGTCGAAAATATACAAAGTTTGTATATCAACAAATCCTTGAAATGAAATATTTTTTCATGACGGCCAAGAATCCTATATTTCAGTCACCCATTCACATTATAAAATATCAGGAAAACACTATTTTGATAATCTGTTTGTTTGCATCAAAGCCAGGAAATAGTTACAGCAAGGAAAATGAAAATTTAAGTCCATATCTTCACTATCCTCTATTATAATGCTAAAATATCTTAGCATCAAATGTGTTGTTGTGACAACAACTAGTCTATGTTCATTTTTACCACCCCCACTATGGCAAGTACAAGCTCCGAGAGATTGTGGGTTTTTAAGTAAGGAAGGAATTTTTGGAATTTTAGAGAACTTATCCTCAATTACAATTAAGGAATAAATTAATATGAGGGCCAAGCTCATCACAGTCATGGAAAAAATGTTTTCTTATGGGACTATGAAATCCTTTATGGTGAAGGAGGAAAGAAAATATGGCAATAGAACCTCCTCATCTTCACTACATGAGAACCCACTTTAAAGAAATTTATAATTTATGAGTGGTTCAGTTGGGTTTCATTTTCTCAACTTGAAAGGGAGAATTCCTTACCTTTATATTTGACGGTACACTTTCATAACTATAATAGAAGCTTAACCCATTTTAATGCACAACAGTCAGTTCAAATACCTGAATACATTATCATGTTGATGTTGATGGAGAGCCATTTTGGGTAGATAGCTAGATCTTTGAAATGAATCTACCTTTGGACTTGAGTTGTGAGACAAATGAGATTTTCTTCTGCAATGGTGATATTCTATTATTCAATGGAAGCTTTAGGTGCAAGCCATATTCTCAAAAATTTTCTTGATCAAAAATAGGATTTGTAAAACAATCAGAGGATCAAAAGCAGTGGGTATCGATGTTGTTCATCCTCTAGAGCATATGCATAATCTAGAAAATATATCATATCTTTCGTAGGCAGATGCAATTACCATAGGTGAACTTCTTATGGGTCCTCTTGGAATTGGATTTAGTTTGGATCGATTGATGGAGCTTCCTGGCCTTAGTGTTTCAACCTCCATTGCAAAGGTTTATTAGCCATATGACTGCAGTTGAGCTCTAATCATTAGTGGCCCTGGCAATAGTGGTGGCTATGGATTGTCACTACATGCCACCTTTATCATTTTGGATACACGCCATTTGTTTGTTATCCAAAATAGATGAATAAACCTCTTTATTATGGGATTTTTACTCATCTATAAGAACATGTTGTTCCATTCTTGTCACCAGAGGAGTGACCAACACAAATGGCCAGCAATTTTGACATTGTAGCAGATGCAATGTTTGGATTTCCATTCTATGGTATTTTTCTTTTTTAGTGAATTTTCTGTGTAAGATGATCTTGCAGTCTTATCAGTTGCAATATTATACATTATGTGTTGAAGCCAATGTACACGTGTATTAGGGTGGAATTTCCTAACAGAAAGTACTTAGCCTAAAGAAGCATTATGGATAGTAGACCCCATACAATCAGGTCCAACAACGATTAGTTTTATACATTTCATAGTATCCTAAAGATGAAGCACAGTTGGGGCTTCGAAACATCGATTATCAAACTCACATTATGCAATGGGTCTGGAAGAAAAATATTTGAAACCAGGTCCAATAATGTTTTAGGAATCGTTGAGGTTAAGGTTAAGATTCTAAATATTCCTCAGGGTCTTTTGTTAGAAAAATCGAGGAAAACCCCATACATATTGTTTTGGAAACCTGTCAGTTCACATGTCACAAGGACCCATATTTTTATGCAATAAAGAGCCCATTGAGGCTTGCATGTAACAGTTTGAGGCTTGAATTTATAGATTGGTTATGGTCTTGTTTTCCACTACAACGCCCTGTGAAATCACATCGAGTAACTCATGTTCTACGTGTGCACCACACACTTCCAATTGCTTTGTTGTTTTTTATGAATTTAAGTAAAGATATAACGAGTTGATGGGCATAAAAACTAAGAGAAAAGGCACAATGTGAATAGGAAGAAGCATTGTTGGCTAGAAACATGAAATGGGAAATTACTAAGTTGTTTAGATCCCAAGAAATTATGAATTATGTGGCATATGAAGAAACACCAAGTCTAGGGTCGAGTATAATGAATTATGGCATGGTTTCTATCATATATAACTACCAAGGGATACATGAATGATAAGCCTTACTCTATCATCACAAAACCAAGTTAATCCCTAGGTGTTTACCCTAAGAGGGAAACCCTAGTCTTCATCCTCTCAACTTAAGGACTTCCTTGAGGGTTTCATGAACCTTGGAGAAGCTGATTTTTATGAAAGAAACCCTTTCCTTCTGTTCTTGACCTTCATAACACCTATTATCATGAAAAACCTTAAGAACCTAGGTCTCAAGCATCTTTTCTAGGGATTTTCTTTGAGAATGATTTTCTTCTTTGAAGCCTTGAACAATTATTGTGCCTCTCACTTGAATGAGCTCTATCAAGGTCACTTTATACCTTATCCCTAGCATATCTATTTTAAGTGATCTCTCTCCTACCGAGACTCCCCCCATTAGCAAAATTCCATAAAGATAATGGGGGTTTTGGTTGAGGTGGCAATTGGCCTCTACCCATTGTCTAGTTTATACCTTTGTAGGGTTTCCCTCTCTAAGGCCTGATATATTTTGCAGCAACATGCCTCTCTCTTGGCCTCTATTTATATTTCAATTTTAGGGTTTCTTAGGAAAACCTTATATCCTTTCAAATTTTTACCCACTTTCCCTTATAATATTAAGCTGATTTCTTTTCCCACTCACTTAGGGTTAGAACTCATGAATTGGGTACTTAAGTCAACTTCTCACAAATCAATTACCCATGATCTATGGGAGTGCCTCCTAAGATTAAAAAATTAATAGATAGTCCATGGAATCATGTCAATTGTTGATAAATATGGTTGTTTTCTGGCTCATTATTCAAAGAGGAGAAAATTCTCCTACGGATTATCCAATTTTTGGTGGTTAATAGGGTCCATCTTTTGTTTGTGCCAATTATAAGAAGTTGCGAGAACCTTAACAACCCTAGAAGTTTGATCAGTAACAAGACCTTTCCTTTTATTATAGCTCTCAGTGGTAGAGCTAAAGAGATTATCATTGTAGTTAAATAACTTCATTTCCACAAGGTTGACATCTTTATAAATCCAAACATTTGAAGGCCTATCTAAAGTGTGTTGCGTTATCCTTCAAAAAGCTATCTCTGTAAAGGAGTTTAGATTAATCAATCTAATGGGTATAAAAAAATCAAAATTATTTGAGAGATGCGATCTTTTTGAACCCATAAATAATTTCAAACAGTTTATTTACTTTTTCTTTGTAACTATCCCACGTATAAAAATCATGTAGAATATAGCAGAACAACACATATTATTTTATGTTTGCAACAATGGCAAAATACATTGCAAATGAAATTTAAGGCAATAAAACTTATTGCACCTTAACATAGGAACAGGGAAGTGGAGGACCAACCCAACCAAAATTCATATCATCCCATTCAGAAAAGCTTGCACCAGGACAAGTTTTAGGGAGACCATATCCCTACGCAATTGGTGCCTTGGATAAAAAAGAAATATGTTAATAGTCCACTAGTCTCCAGTTATTTTAGGAGAACAATAATGTTGTTCAAATCCAGCTAAAGTTACAGAATAAAAAAATCTCCAAAGAAGTTGCTGGATTTGAAGACTGTAGAAAAACACACAAAGTTTTACATCTTTCGAAACATAGGTGATAAGAAAAATTAATTATGCCTAGACAACAAATTAAAAGTGAAAAATAAATTAAAATCATAAAAATAAATTAAAGTTGTATCAATAACTTCAAAATTCAAGAAATATTTGGTAGTAGAATATTTTACATTCAGTAAAAAGGTTCCCATGTCCACTGACAAAGCTTGAACACCTAAAAAAATTTGGACATCTATTAAGCATAATGGATAGTTTTGACAATGTAAAGGTTTGACAAGACAATTCTCAAAGATTTCATATCTTTGATGATGGGTGGAGTGTCCACCTAAAATGTTGGACAAACTAAATTCCAACACACAATTATTTTCCAAAAATTCATATTACAAGACAATTCTTTGTTCACAACATCAAACACCATAAAAAATAATACATGTCTCTAGGATTTACTATTAAACTGTAAAAAACTCTCCGAGATAGGGTTAATGCTATCCCAACCCACTTTTACCCTAGATTGAGAATGAACTTGTCAAACCAAAGTTATAGTGCCTTTTTATTCTATGAGTAAATGTTGTTGAGTTCCAACAACAGTTATAGAATTAACAATTCTTCACAGAAGTTATTGCAATTTGATAGTGTAGGAAAGACTAAAAAAATTGTATTTCTTTAACAAAGCAAGAGTGTTATAAATTTATATATGCCAAAACAAAAAATTAAAGTGAAATAAGTTGTATTATTTCCAGGGACTGGTTTGCAAGTTGGAAATAAAAAAGAGATAAATTTCTAAAATTTTATATCTCAACGTGTTCACATATCTTTGAATCAAGAGAATTTGTTTGTCAAATAAAAATATATAATCCATAAATTCATACCCAAACCAAATGTTGATGAATAGTTGTGTATCTCTTGAAAGAGTGGCTCCACTAAGAAGTAAACTGCGGATATGGCATCCAATAACTACATGTGTATTTTAAAAAGTAGTACACACCAGAGAAATCTCTCTCGACCCCATGCCCCAAGCCAAGCTCCTTCTATAGCAGCCAATATAAATCTATAGGAAGTATTAAAAAACAATTTTGCAACTCCACTTATTGCCTCAACCTGCATCAGTAAAAGCCTCATATGTTATTAAAATTCTAATTATACACTACAAAAATTAGTTAAGAAAGCAAAATTAGAAAAAATATGATTCGTATACGTTATTCATCACACCATCCCTGACACAATATGAAATAGTCAGTACAACAATCATCAATGTGGGACCCAACAAAAAAGAATCACCTTTGGTTCCTTTCTTAATCTTGCGTGATGTATCAGTTAGTGTGAAAGTTGAACCATAAATAATAGCTCTTCTTGTAGCAACCATTATAGGTTGTAAAAAACTGATAAATGTACTTACTCAGCATAACAACACATCATGTTTTAACTAAATATCTGAAGTCTACAAATCTACATGCATGATATTTATTAAATCAAGAGAAGAGTCAGGTTATCGCATCTCAGCTTCTAGTTCAATAATATGACTTAACAACAAGTATGCAAGATAAATGTTTTTATTACTAAGGCCTGAAGCAATATTCATCACAACAAAAACTATTGTTACAACACTTCCATGAGTCATCATGACTCCCTAGAAAGATAGAATAAGATTAAACAATGGAATTTTTAAGGAATTAAATTCCAAATGCACAAGCAAAACCCAAAAACACAAAACTACAACAGTATAAAATTTCAAATGAGTTATGATTCTATAACAAAGATAAAAAGAAACGGTGTAAAAAATTTAAACCCTTTCACATTGATTTATCTAGGAACTTTGAGCATATTCAATTGGAAACAAGAAAACCATATTAGGGAGAAACTGAAACTCTTAACAAAATATTGGATGGGAATCAACCATAATAAATAAACTAGCACTCTATAACTAAGCATCTTATGCAAACATCAACAAAACTCTATCTCATGCAAAATTCATTTGACTCTTCAATTTTTGCAAGTATTGTGCGAGGTTGTATCAATATTTCCTTCATCCATTTTTTTTATATCCAGCTATGCATTATGAACCTTAAAAGATCTATCTAAAATAAGGTAACATGCATGAAAGAATTAACGTTTGCAAGAGCATATTCTAGATTTTTGTTGTGTGATTGTTTCTAGGTATATTTGTTTCCTCTATACCTAGAATCAAGAGAAAATAAACATGTATCTTAGTTCCAACCATTGATACCAATGGCATCTATGGGATCCTTCACTCGCTTGAAGGTGTTGGAATTATGATATAGATTTGGCTCTATGACACAGGTGTTGTCCTTGATGGCAACTCACATAGATGAAAGATCACAGTTCAGGCTCACAAAATGAAGGAGGAGAGGTATATGCAAGTTCCCCATTAACTAAGCCGTGTGTACATGCGGGTTCGCAAACCAAAAGATGTGCATAGAGTACATACACACTTTCATAGAAGAAAAGATGTGTACATGTTGGATAACTTAGTTTTGGTCCTTGGTATTTGGTCCATGGTATTTTTATCCATGTTATTGGTCCAAGGTATCTTGTCTGAAGTGTTGACCCCAGGTATTTAGTCCAAGGTATTGATTCTAAGTGGTTTTGGACCATGGTATTGAGTAAGGCCTAAGACTATAAAAGGAGGAGAAGATCATTAGGCAAAGGCACTCATGAATTGAATATCTAATGAAGAGCAAGATCTAGAATACAGGTCATTGGGTTATGGTGCACAGCTGGATCTAAATCAAGGATGAACCTAAGCGCTTGACGAAGGATAAGTTCTATTGATGGGTCAAGATCTTAAGGCTTGAAGAGAAGTATCTTTGTGTGGTTTTGATCTTTTATCTGAATAACTGGCACATGTTGTAATCCCTAAATATGATAATCTAGGTATAACTGATGTATGGAATTGTTGCAAAGTTTAAATCATCATTTACAGATCTATACACAGGGTCACTTTAGCAGAGGCACGTAAAACAGCGTATACACAAGCTAGCCTTGAGAAAATGGCGTGTGTACGCATGTTCAACATATTGAAGTAGCGTATACCTAGTAAAATATGCTTTAGCTACTTCTGTTTGTTGTTGCAATGTTCTGGGTTCTAGCTTGGGTTCTGGTTACTGTTACTATATTCAGGTTACAGCTTTCTGAGAAGTGATTGATTGGTTCAGTTTTGGTTGGTGCAAAGGAGATTGATTGATGTAGATATATTTGATGTTTTATTGATGTTATTGATGGATCTAGTCTGAAAATTTATGAAACGTGGTCCCTGGAAGAAAAGAGAAGGTTGTAGCCTTCTGTAGGCTAGTGCCTATGTACTAGTAAATACATCAGCTAGTACAAGAGCTAGGGGGTTGTAGCTCCCTTCCAAGAGAAGCTAGAGAATGAGAGAAGTCTACAACCTTCTGCAAGTAGAGGCCTACATATTGGTATAAGACTGCACTAATATAAAAATTGTAAAAAGAAGTTTCTTATTAAAAGAAGATAGAGACGATTGCAGCAGGTGGTTTTCACCCACATTGGGTTTCCTCCTTATATCTTATGTTCATGTGTGTGATTGTCTGTTCTATTTTTACTGCACCTGGTTACTTTTTATATGGCTCTAATGCACAGATTAAAGATCAACGTATGATGAATTAAATAAGTTATAAGTTTGAAGGGTATACACTAGTTGCCTTAAATATAGTTGCGTATACAAGCAAGTTTGATTAACTGAAGTAGCATATATAAATATGAAATGAAATATTATTGACCTACTAATACTAATTCACCCCCCCCCTCTTAGTATTATTTCCAACAATTGGTATCAGAGCAGGTCCTTCAGAAGAAGCTTGATCACCTGAAGGACGCTCTATCATCATGAGTAACTACGAAAGAGAGGTATCTATTAGACCACCAATATTTG
>Ga0181473_100352_pt1 | contig 10888 bp, 8 predicted proteins | sample In2P11_FD_119089 | JGI IMG/M metagenome (GOLD analysis project Ga0181473, IMG submission 119089) | Clean room microbial communities from NASA Spacecraft Assembly Facility at Jet Propulsion Laboratory, Pasadena, California, USA -... ... | reverse complement strand
TCTGATTGAGTAATCTGGTTGTTTCTCCATTTGTCTATCTCTGAAATTATTCTTTGCTATTGCCGTCCAAGTCTCTGAGTATGAATCCGTTGTGAGTTATGTATGCTCTCATCTAACAAATAGTTATTTTCAAGAGAACAACCCCAATACTGAAACATGCATCTTTTGAATGCCAATCAATACCTAGGTTTGTCGCACGGGCATGGTCACTTAGCAATAGAATGAATGGACATACATAAATATGGAGAATGGACGTAGCTAGGGTATGAGCATAGTAAAGAATAGATGAGACTGAGTGGAGTTGGCGAAAGGTTTCTAATTTGGAAATGGTTGCGAGCCAACCAAACAGAGTAAACCAGCATAGATACAAATCTATTATTATTATTAGTTTTTATATTAAAATCCAATAAATTAATTTTACTATTAATAAATGTTTTTTTTCTATTTTTTAGATGGATATGAATCACAACTAGGTCAGTTGCTCACTAACGAGATAGGAGGTCAACTTAAATAGTTTATATAATAATTCATATAATAAACGTAGTTGGAATCATAATCATAATCATCGTCTCACACTATTTATTATTGAAAAGCTAAAATTTATTTATAATTTAATTTACCATCAACAACATTATAATAAAAATAAACACTAGTGACCTTAACAACATTATAATAAAACAAACTCAAAGCACAAGTAGGTGAGAATAAATTTGATGTTTAACCTATAAGTCACGACATTGAAGATTTCACGTTAAATAATTATATTTTTTCTCAACCTATGCCACTCACGATGAACGGAAAATGCTTGTTTTCATGTGATATTAATCGTATGTTACAAGAGACATATGTTTACCGCCCAATGCATAAAGGAAATGTAGCATTTTTTCCATTAAGAATTATCCTTTTACTAATTCCATGTGGTTTGCTATTTAAATTATCTAATTTATCGAGTTAAAAACAAGACGTTGATTCTAACATTATAAGTAATAGGCTCAAGGCATTAACATCTTTATTAGTGCCTGTCATCTAGTAATGGCCGGGGACTATAGGAATTGAAATGCACGATGTTATTAGTCTTGCTATCTGGCAATGGCCAGGGACTATAGGAATCGAAACGCACGATGTTAGCATTAATTCAGTTGTTTGTGAGTTGCTTGTTACCATTAATTCGTGGATTATAATGAAAGTTTTCAGATACATAATCATTCACTATCTTATTTGGCCTCTTCCCGAGGCGGGGAGGCAAAAACTTAGGTCATACATATTTATGTTTTTCTTGTCATTGGTACATTAGCTATAGATAAGCTTAATGCTAGCATTAATGCTAGCATTAATGCTAGGCATTTAATGCTCGAGATTTGGGATGTTCATGCTTGCCTATTGCCTAATGCTTCGGAGGTAAAATTGTATTATTTTACACAGACAGGTGGTCTGTGTGGCGACAGACAGATGGTCTGTGTGGTGACAGGTGGTCTGTGTGGCTTGCATGAAGATTGCATGAAGATGAGCGTGGCGAGATGGCGATAGATCAATCCTTCAGCTTCAATCTCTGCACTCATACCAGACTTTCATACTAGTAAATCGAAGATGTGCCGGAAATAGAACCTGGAGCCAACAGGTTCTGGAACGAGTCCAATTCGATCTGCATCTGGATCTGGCAACTAGCTGAAACTTGATCGAGCATCCTCACTTGTTCAAAAGCTAGCAGCCTTGGTTGAATCAGTAGTTTACCTTGTTTAAGCAACAACACATCTAGATGCAGATACTTTTCGAGATGGAGATTCAGCTCTGCAACAACTATGGATACAGTGGTTGTGTTTCTGCGGTGAGATACAATGAACCTACAATGAACAAGGTGAGATAAAACTGGAATGGTTACTAGCTACGGATACAAAGGGAAGGTGGTGGAAGCTAGTCTCACTTCTTCGAAAAAGTTTACTGCTGGAGGTGGATCGAGCTTGGTGATCTAGAATTCATGAAAAACCCCCAGTTAAAACTCTATAGCCATCGCGTCGTCGTTCCAAACGAGGTCACGAATCCAAGGATAATGCCCTATTACTGGAAATTAGAACTGTGAAACTGCGAGGATCTCCTGCTATCTAGGCTCTTTCATCTGGCTATAAATGGTTTTAAGCCCCATCGAGTCCTCTACTTATTGTGGTCATTTTGCCACTTGAAAAACCTTACAAAACTCATAGCGTCATTTTTCCTAGTCCGATGTGCAATGCCAAATTGAAACCTTCATTCGCAATTACCCTTTGCAGTAGCAACAAACGTGCAAATTGAAAACAAGACCTTTATAAGCCTTTACATGTTCCTTCCAGGCCATTGCTTTGCTTTAGACGAGATTGGGTATTGAATGAGAAATGGTTTTAAAGGTTACAGAGAATATTATCACAGCATATCAGGTTGGTTCATTGAATAGGCCATAAAGAGATGTGTCATAGATGCAGGTGGGTCACACATATGGCACTGGTGCATGGTGATCATCGCGACAAGTAAAATGGGGCCCGCGACAAGTGGAATGGTAAACTAATGATCATGGTGACAAGTAAAATGGGGCCCACGACAAGTGGAATGGTAAACTAATGATCATGGCAACAAGTAAAATGGGGCCTGCGACAAGTGGAATGGTAAAATAAATACGCCATGACAATATATATATGATTACTGCTTTTGGTGCTTTACTCGAGCCATAGTTTTATCCTTGGGAATTTTGGTGATTACTTCTGTCTCTAGGGACTTTTGTGATTTGTAAATATGAAGCTGATGGACATATTGAACATCTTCTGTATTTCCCCATCTTCGACTACACTCTGTTTTTCTGTGGGAAGACGGTACCTTCAAAGACCAGACTCTCATATCTCGGAGCACACAAAACTTCTACAGGGGCAGTCTACAAGTGTAGTTGTAGAGGTTCGAACTTATACCCTGCTGAGAGCTAGGAATGTCCAACCCACTAAAACTGAAGAACAGGCCATAACATTAAGGCAAAACCCAGAGGTGATAATCATGTGGTTTCAATGTTCATTTATGTCCACTTTGGTATTAATCATATGTTTTCATAGGTCTGCTTATCAATTCTGTGAAATCATAGAATATATCATACACACACTATTGTTAAGTTAGAGTATGCAATCATTGTATATATGCTCTTTATGATTTTTGCATATATTATCTTCTTTTGTGTTGTGCAGGTGGTGGTGTTGAGAGTCTCATTGCACTGCGCTGGCTGTGCCAGAAATGTCAGTAAACACATATCAAAAATGGAAGGCGACACTTTTTCAGCTTACTTGCTTAATATTGTATGTTCATATGTCAATAGATACTCCAACATCATATATGTAAGCAATTTTTGTGACCGAATACACAAATCCTAGTGTCCAACTGTATCAGGTGTGACAGCATTTGCTATAGATCTGGAGAAAAAGGAGGTCACAGTGATGGGTAACATATCACCCATTGGAGTTTTAGAAAGTGTTTGCAAAGTAAAAAATGCTAAGTTCTGGCCTAAGGAGAAGTTAAGCTAAAAGGCTGCAACAACATTTCTGTAATCTAACCGTCTCTATAATTAAAATTTTGTACTAAAACTGAAGAACAGGTCATAACATTAAGGCAAAACCCAAAGGTGAGAATCATGTGGTTTCAATGTTCATTTATGTCCACTTTGGTATTAATCATATATTTTCATAGGTCTAATCCAACAGTCTATATAACTAAAATTTTGTCCTTTAGCCTTCCAGCTTTTTAGAAGTTGCAGATATAACTTCACTATTTGTGTTGCTACAGGCTTTTGCAAATAGCCTGCTCTTGCATTTTTTAAAAATTGCAGTTCACAGCATTCTCATGTTGATGTCCTACATCATTTCAAAGGGGACAAGAACAGGAATATGAGCATGGACGAGTCCTTTGTGGATGTGCTTGACCATCTAACAGAAAGTAGAAGTGCAAGTCTGGAAGAGTCTAGTTTTCTTCTGAAGGGCAATTTTCTTGAGAAGGAAGGTCAGTTATCAAAACTTAGTTACTTTCATGAAAAAGGATTAATATAATATGTGGTTGTGCATTTATATTTTCAGGAATACCCATGATTTCTCTGCACTGTATGATTGCAAAGAGGCTGTCACTAAGAGCTGATCATTTCTAAACAGAGCTTGAAATGTTTCAGGTTGCATTTCTATTGTCTGTGTTATAAATCTATCATTTTATAATTGCAGAAGTTAGAGAGAAAATATATATATATGTATATATGTTGGGCATTATTTCTTAGTTGTACACAGTACTGTAATATATCTTAAATGGGCTGCATTAATAAATTTCAGTGGTTCTATGTTATGCATAATAGATAAATCTAAAGTCTCAATAACTACTCTGTGCTTAGTAATACTTCAGAGATCAAAGGCTTTTTCTTTTGGATTAGGTCTTAAGGGATAGATTTAAGATTCCTTTATTAGAAAGCTTGGATACCAAACCCCCTTCATCCTATTAGCTATCCCTAATCCTTGCCATAGGAAGCCTTTTGAGTAAATTGAACTTGTTCATTGCATATAACTAGCAGAGAATGATTTTCCTTTACTCCTGGCCACTGGCATCCCTTTTGGTTAGGGTTTTGCAGGAACTCGCGTCTTTAGTTATGGACTTGAAAAATGATGAACATGGAGGTAGTCCACATGGTGGGAAAATTCTATAGACCACAAATTTTTACTCCTGGCCACTGGCATCCCTTTTTGGTTAGGGTTTTGCAGGAAGTCGTGTCTCCAATTCTGGACTTGAAAAATGATGAACATGGAGGTAGTCCACATGGTGGGCAAATTCTATAGACCATAGATTTTTTTAGCGTGCAGTCTTTGCTTAGGCAGCTGGATATACTTGGATTGTTGAGTCCCTATGAACCATACCTACATGTACAGAGCTTCAACTATATGACATAAAAAAGGGAAGCTAGTCTGATGTGGAAAAACCTCACCGTATAGCCTTTGTTGCTTCATTGTACATTTTGAATGTACCTTGTTTCACCAAATTTATACCACTACACACACAGGTTTAAGTCCACAAATACTCCAGAAGCTATAAATATATAAATATATATATATATATACCAACAAGTAACTTTAGGGTCATCCATATGCCATGACAATATATATATGATTATTGCTTTTGGTGCTTTATTCGAGCGATAGTTTTATCCTTGGGAATTTTGGTGATTACTTCTGTCTCTGGGGACTTTTGTGATTTGTAAATATGAAGCTGATGGGCATATTGAACATCTTCTGTATTTCCCCATCTCCGACTACACTCTGTTTTTCTGTGGGAAGACGATACCTTCAAAGACTAGACTCTCAGACCTATTTTTTCACCACTAGACCAATTGATCCACAGATGCATGGTTGTGGGCTGATTTCTCATTTGGACACTTTTATGCCTGATACCCAAAATTTTGTACAAATAGAACAATGACTCCAAGAAGGCAATGGTAGCAAAAAAAAAACTCCAAGACCTATCACTTATTGATCCAAAACAAGCCAAGAGGTATGGTTTTAACTCTCTCCAAGTTCCCTAGTTTTCGTTTTTATTTCTGTAGCTGAAACCATAAGGGATAGGTAAACAAGAAATCACAGGCATATAATCATCATTTGGTTGAATGACTTAGTAGTTAATTAATTGATTCGAGAAAAAGGCAGGAGAAGTAAGGGTATATGAACCAATAGCCCTTTTCATGGCTTAGATAGCCACGTTACCTTTTTGAAAGTGTTTAAATTACTCATGTATGCTCGTGCTGTGGCACTGGAGCGCAGTCCCTAACTTCAAAATGTTTCAAATTGTTTTATATTGCTGTCATTTTTGCTACTTCTTAGTTCTTCACTTGCTTGCGCCACTATGATATCCCCACTTGAAAGTTTCTATGGTAGAACACATTTTTTCTCTTTCAGTTCTGTTGTCTCTAGCTCTCCATTTGAAAACCATGCTGCAATTATATCCCAACTTGAAAGTGGATTTATGATCAAATGCAGCTTTCTCATAAACGTGTTCTTATGTTTGTTTTGTTAATCCCCAGCTTCTTGCTAGTTGAAGCCCATGCTGCAATTACATCTCCACTTGAAAGTATGCATGATCGAGCATATTTCTCTCTCTATATTGTTTAGTTACATTGTTAGTATGTTAATCCCTAGCTCTCCAGTTGCAAGCCTTTGTCACAATTATATCCCAACTTAAAGGTGTCACAATTATATCCCAACTTAAAGGTGTGTATGATTGAGCTCAGTTGTCTCCCTCTCTCTCTTTCTCTTAGTTGCTTTGTTATGCTGCTAGTTTTGTTCATCTCCAGCTCTCCAGTTGAAGCCCATGCCACAATTATATTCCAAATCGTTAGTTTGTATGATTGAACTATGACATTAAATATACTATCAATGACAGTACAATCTAATGATGTAGAGTTTAGTGGTTTGAGGACTGAATACTTTTTTGACCTTGCTTGAATGTTATTAGATCATTTGATTCAGTTATAAGATCAGCTTAATAGTTGTCAATTGAAATAGTTGGAATGCACACTTTTGCACTTATTTTTGTTCTGGTATCTGTTATGTCTTTAGCAATATATGATATCAGAGGGTTCATAGAGAAATATTTGTTAGTTCTATGATATTTATTTCACTGCTTTTATGAAGCTGTAATTGATGGGCTTGAGTTCTTAATATTATGTGTTTGCTGCAGACTCTTTACTTGGAGGACTTGAACAGCCTTGGCAACTTGCTGAGCTGAAAAATTGCTTCAGCGATGTTAACTAGAGAAATAAGGTAACATTTAATTTGTTTGCTTTCACCTTGTTCACATTCATTTATTTCTGCAATAACTCTTTGGGGGCTGTTTAGTTTAATTTTGAATTGCTTGATTTTATGTGTAGTTTTTTTTGCATAGTTCCCAATTTCTATCTATTTTTTTGTTGTTTGTTCATACGCTGAAGCTGCCCTACCTGTTTTTCTTATTTTACTATTGTTTGTCTCTGTAAGTTATGTTTTGTTTACACTTTGCTTGTGCTACTGCTGACCACTCTGGCTATTGTCGGTTACTATCTTGTAATTAACCCTATAGTACATTATTGAGAACAACGATAAAACTTAATTTATTTGAAGAACACACTTTAATTATGAATATTCATAGGGATGCAGAATGATCTAGAACCTTTTGCCCAGTAATGATGTAACGTGGAAGTTTAAAAAACACTTTTTGAACTAAGTTCTTTTTGGCACCACACATTTTGTTCACAATTCAAAAAGAAAACATGTCTTGCAATTGCCATTCAGTGAGGATATAATTTAATTTAGCTAAAGATATCCGGGTTTTAAAAAATGTCTTATAAGATAATCCATTAAATCATCAATTAATCTTCCTGTAATTCTCATGATCAACATGGTATGGTGCACCAGGGAAGTAGACAGTTTACTGACGCGCAATTGTTGAGGTCTTTTGAATCATCTATTTACGACACTCATCAACTACTGTAGCTCTAATTTGTTTGGTCATACGACAGTATTTTCTTTGCTTTCAGACTTGAAGCTAACTGTTAAAACTTCATTATGACAATTATCTATATTCTCTAGTTGCAAACGATTACTTTCAAGTTGCAGTTACTCTTGCTTAATTTACTTGTTACCATGTGTGGTCCTGGTTGTTGTCTTCATCTAGAGTACAATATCATATTCGAATGGGTTTTGCTAATTTAGGTCAATATGGGGAACATAATCTATGCACATGGCATCAATTTGATGATTACATTGATAGGTTGAACTTAGGGAATGGGTTTATAAGTTGTCCCTCTATTTCTGTTGAATTTTTTAGCACTATTTTGTTTATGGATTTGATTCGACCTAATCATTTCATGGAGAGACAATGATACCAGGTAATTGACAGTAATTTGGAGCTTTAGGTTTGCATTTTTTTGAACTTTTGAAAATGATCCTCAAGATTTTTTCCTATTTGCTTTGTGGTTCTTATTTCTTATGTGTCAGTGGATTCCAGAATTGAGACACTACGCACCATCTGTGCCTCTCATTTTGGTGGGGACAAAATTAGGTGGGGATAGGCTCATCCCCAATTAACTATCTTTAGTTCGACTGTTTTCTTAAATCGAGTTCTAATTTGTTCCCTGGTTTTCTCTGAAAATTCATTTTCTATGGCTACAGATTTACGAGAAGACAAACAGTTTTTTGTTGATCATCCCGGAGCAGCCCCAATCTCGACAGCGCAAGTGTGTTCTTTCTTTAGGAACTTGTGATTGCAATAAAGTCTCTTATAAGTATAAGTTATCAAGAACTATTGTTTCTATTCACAAGTCTCAAAACCAATACAACAATATTCATAGGCACAAAACTTAACTGTTACAACAATAATTATCAATGCATTATAGCTCATCATGTCACTTGCAGGGACTTGAACCTGTCACTTGCAGGAGCTTGAACCTGGGTATGAAAGATAACAGCCATTCCACCCAACTATCCAAGATAACCCCAATTGACTATCTCTCATTTTACATAAATGTTCGTCATGTTTTCATCCCTGGCAAGCTTGTCTTGTTATTACATCAACTTCGTTCAAGTTTGCCACTAAGAAAAGTGAGTTACATGGGTTCTAGCATTATTTTTTTCCTATGTAGAATATGGCCCTGTTGATTGTTTTGTGCATCTATCGTTCATTATACTGTTGTCATACTTTATCCAATTACTTCCTTATAAGTTTTGATATTCTACGAACCTAGTGAGAACAATCACATTGGCATTTGACTATAGGATTTACATTTTCTATACCTTATTATTTCCGAGGAATAACTTACACCAATATACATCTCTGTCTTGGCGGGGTGAAGATTTGAAGAAGCAAATCGGGGCTGCAGCATACATTGAATTTAGTTCTAAAACACAACAGGCCTACCCATGGAGAGATATTTTGCAAGTATATCAAGGGAAAAACGCATTAATTTTAAATGACAAATACATATAAACTTGCAACATCATCACGACAAATGGGTGAAGCAGATCTGAAGTAGTGCGCTCCCTCTACCTAGTCAGCAGGCATCAGAAACTATGGTTAAGAATGCTCCCTTTTATGCTGTAACTAAGGCACATCACAGACGTTCCCCATCTCCTGGTGTAGATATTGTGCTTGGTCTTCCAAAAAGCACCTCATATGCTGTTATACCTCTTCAAACAACACTCGAATACCATATAAATTGGCTAAATAACTGCACCTAGACATGTGAAACAGGGGCTACATAGACCAACAAAAAATGCCTTCCATTTTTTGATCTGGAACTAATGTGAAAACAACATCATCTTCTCTCAAAACAGTGTCTCTTCAACTTCAAATCTGCCCAATCATACAAGAACAGGTCCAATAAAAGAAAACGCTCATATTTGTGTTTTCTACATGTATTATAATCCTCCATAACTGCAAATTTGTTTGTGGAGCTTGAACCATACATATTGAAATATATGTGTTGGTTTAGACTCTGATTTTTATTCAAAAAAAGCAAACAAAAGTCAAAAGTCTTATGGAAGTGCTCCTCTGTAAGCTGGTATAATTCTGCACCCTGTTCAAATCTAATTTGAACTTTTCCAAATCTGAAATATCTCCCAAAATCTTCAAGGTGCCTTCCTATGCTGAACAAAACATCTTAGACATAAGCATTGGATCTGCTACTCGGGAATACTGCTACTTCATTTTCCAATATCACCCTATATATGAAGTCATTGTGTGCTCGAAAGAATGCCTCTGCAAAGATCAAAATAGTTGGGTTTTATGAATTCTATGGCAATGTATATTGTATTCATAACTTCTGAGTATGCCTTAATGTGTGGAGCTCGGTAAGATGAAATGTGTGGTTCTAAGGCAATTGTGTTCATTTTTCTTGTTAGAAGAGAAAAATCTGTTTGTAAAAGTAGTTGTGTAGCCAAACAAAGAGACTAGAGTTCTTTGGGCTTTTCAAAGGATACTTTCTGGAGTTGTAGACTCTTTTAACTTGCACGGTGACTACGTGGTCACTACAACTGTGGAGGCAGATAACAAGGGCATGAAGCATTTTTCTAGAGTGGCCACTTCAGTGAGTTCTGTGCTACTAGGTGGACCTGTTAAGGCCTGAAAGCAGCAAAATTGGCTGCTGCAAATGCAGTTTTGGAGCATTTCTTTACTTATGAGTTACAGTGTAGTTTGGTTGACTGAAGGCAGCCTCCCAAAAGTTCAATGGAATTTCCAATTATCTCCATTGACACAGTTAATGCACTATGAACTTGAGACGCTTTGTAAATTTTCTAACAAAATCCCCAAGGCAGGGACTAGCTGCCATGCAACCTTCCTTGTTAAAGAAATAAATATACTCGAATCCACCTATTTTGAAAATATTTTAAGCTTATGAAGTTATTATTAAAGAGGAGTTCATATAACAAAATTTGAAATTATTTGCTGGGAGGCTTACATCACAATCCTGCATTTAAAAACAAATCAAATATGCTCACATTAATTTCCAAGATTGCACCACAACAATCACATAACTAATAACGATTCCAAAATAATAGATAACGTCGCATGCTAGTGCATAGAGAATCCCGATTGCATTTGGATACATAACAACCTCCTATATTTATATTGTTGTGTGTGTTACTAATAACATAAGTTTTGGTGTAATTGATATGTGCATTGTATTTGACCAGTAATCTTTTTTCATTTTTTTGGTTTGGTATGCATTTTTAAAATCATAGAATTTTTAGAAAAATCTTAGAAAAAAGATTTTGGATATTATTTATGATTTTGATGTAGATTTTTATATATAAGAAAAATTAAAATTTCAAAAATATGGTTTAAATTATCTCAAAAATATTGGTATTAGGTAGTGTTTTTGTTT
>Ga0181473_100198_pt2 | contig 10889 bp, 8 predicted proteins | sample In2P11_FD_119089 | JGI IMG/M metagenome (GOLD analysis project Ga0181473, IMG submission 119089) | Clean room microbial communities from NASA Spacecraft Assembly Facility at Jet Propulsion Laboratory, Pasadena, California, USA -... ... | reverse complement strand
CTGAAACTGCTTAATAATTAGAACCCTCAAATAATTGCACTGGTTTTCCCGCATTGGGTTTTTCCGCAGACATTGGTCCTAAAACATACTTATTGCTGGAACTGATCAATTTCTTGGCTTGGTTGGCACTTACCAGTGAAATTTTCGACTTGTTTTTGTGCATGTTGATGATGAATGATTTTCCATCCTTGATGAGCCGATACTGGTTAGCTCTCCTCATGAATATTGCATCACGCATGTACATGTATGGACTCCCAAACACGACTCCTTATACGTCAAGGGGAACCACATCTAGATCTACTTCATCAATAAAATTAGCATTGATAGCAAATCTAATTTTGCACCGTTTTATTACCTTCAGCTCTGCATCCTTATATACCCATCCCAGTGGATATGGGTTTGGATGATCACGAACTTCAACCCCAACTTCTTGACTAGATCTGCTGCAATGAGATTTGCCTGCGATCCTGAGTCAAATAGAGCATCAATCTTCATCTTCTTGATCTATATCTTTACATGGAAGAGTTTGGTCATTTCTTTCTCTTCCTCTTGCTAAAAGCTATTAAGATTCACCTCCTTCTGCACTGATGTACATACGATCTTCTCATCCACGTCTGAGCTACTTTCAACTTGGTTGTTCAAATCATTGACCATGAGATTCTTCTTCTTATTATCTTTCTTCTCGTTCTTTGGGTTTAGCTCTGGATGCAACTTCCAACACCTCTCTTCTGTATGGCCATCAATGTTGCAGTGGTTGCTAGGATCTTTGCACTAGTGTGCTATGGCTGCCATCTTTTTATCTTCCCCTTTTTTCTTCTTCTTCCCATCCTTAGAAGCGTCTTGTTGCTCCTTTTGCTTCGATCCACTTGATTGCACTCTTTTCAGGCGTATGTTCCCAAGGTACTGTGCCTGTACACAAGTCTCGTCCACGCTCTTGGGCTTGAACAACATTATTTGCTCATGCAGGTGACAGTGCAGACCCCCCAAATACTTGAGGAGTACATCTGGGTTCTTTGGAGGGATACCCAACATTATAGCCATCTTTTTGAATTCTGTGGTGTATTCCTGCACGCTTTGGCTCGATTTTGCCTGAAGTAATGCCACTGGATCTACTGGTCTTCCACGTACCCAATTGGATAAAACTGTGACTTAATGAGGGTTTTGAAATCCTCCCACTTAGTCACCGGAGGTTCTCCCTCGAACCTTAAGGTTTCCGTGTGGCTCTCCCACAAAGTCAGTGCATGGCCTCTAGTTTCAGCCGCACGAATGAGATCTTCTGCCCTTTCTCGATTTGATGGACACTAAAATAAACTTCCAGTTGCTGCAACCAGTGGTTCAGCTTCAAAGCGTCGATCTCGTCGTGGTATGGCTTGATATCGACTTTTGCATCCACTTTAAACAGGGATTGGTTCTCAACACTCGAACTGGGATGATCTTTTCTCGGTTTTTTCTTCGGCTGGTTATCTGTGTCTTCCCGATCTCTCGATCCCCCTTTTGATTTGTCCTCTGCATTCGAACCCCCTTCTCCTCAAAATATCCCTAACTTACCGCTTAGGGCTACTGTGAGGAGGTTGTCATTGCAGTTTATATCCGTGACTTGTTCTTCGAGCCGCGAAAACCTCACCTCTGCAGGATCATGAGGTTCATTTACAAATTCGTTGCCCATGATTAGGGTTTTATGATTTTCAGCCTTGCCAATCTAGATACCTGCAATCTGCACAAAATACCCAAAGAAACCTGCTCTGATACTAAATGATCTGTAAACTGCCGTGGATATTCCACTGGATAGTTCGTCACAACAGATCTGATAATATTATATTAAAAATCTAAGATTCTACACTATTACAGCTTTATTTAATTTCTGGATCTGTAAAATTAACTATAATTAGTGCATGCATGCAAAAGTGAATCAAGTAGAAAAGCAGAGAATGACAAAATAAGCTCACACATACATAATACACAAGATATGTTCTCTGGCAAACCCTTTTGGGAGAAAACCTAGCTAGAAGCTGAGGCTGCTTCACTCTCTTTCTCTGTCTGGAAATATGGTTGTAGATACAAAGAAGTAATGCCTGTGGTTTGTGGGTTGCTACAGTGCACAGATCCTCTTTGTGTGTTTTACCTCCTATCTCTCCTAGCTATCTTTGCTCAACTATGGAACAAAATGCTCTTGAAAGAACGGAATGCCTCTTCCTCCTAGTGGCTCAGTTATAACACCGCTCGATCGCCTACTAGTGGTTAAGTTTGACTACATCAACTCTTAACTAGAGTTACAAAATAAACTCTTCTAGAGTCTTTTACATCACAAACATGTGGCTAGCCCCTTTTCCATGAATAATGTGGGCTGACGCGACATCCTCCCGAACTATAGGTGTGAAAATAGGAAAGTCAACTTTTGAGTGGCATAACTTTTGCATACGGACTCCGATTGACGCGATTCTTGCGCCGTTGGAAAACTCTCTGTGTGTAGAATAACATGAAAAGGTGCTACGCTTAAGCGACAAAGTTTTACCCCCAAAAAACATTGTTTGATGCCTCAAAATGCTCCCGAAAGGTTTCAGACCATGTTTTGCCAAACTGGGTTTTGCTTGTGAAAACGGTCCCGTGAGCTGATTCCTCCACTTTTTCCACTCAAAATGCATCGAGATGGATGACAATCAATATATTGATCCAATTTGGATCACTTTCCTCCAGGTTTGAGGAAGACTTCGCGATGTTTGCAAATATACCTCCAAGAGTGAGGTGGGGAGATTTGGTGTTGTAGCCCCAAAGAGTTACAGAGATTGGGCAAGGTCCTTAAGGAGTCCACCTCATGGATCATTACCTGGCTACGAGGGCCCATAGTATTCAGTAGCAGGATGGATTAGTGGCAGTTGATGTAGTTAGTACCAGAGTGACAGTTGTAGACTAGTAGCAGTCAGATGCTGAGGAGCGTAGTGGAGTATTGACAGCAGGGCAAGTGGCTCAGTGCAGAGTTGGCAGCAATGCAATGTTGGAATTTCTAAGTCTAACTGTTAGAAACCCTTCATGTACTTTTCTGATTTATTTCTGCCTACTTGTTCTGATTAATTAACACGTTATTTACCATGTAAATACTGAAAATAAATACAAGTACATGCTCAACACATTACAGATCATCAACTGGAGGAAACAAAACAAGCACACAAGTGACACCGTTGTTTTTGGACCAATGTCTGCGGAAAAACCCAATGCGGGAAAACCAGTGCAATTATTTGAGGGTTCTAATTATTAAGCAGTTTCAGAATACAATTTGGGTGCCAAAACCGGATCACCCAACAGAGAATAATCTCGGCAGTAGTACCTCTCCTTCGGAGATAGATATTTCGTCTGGAACCTCGGATAAACACTCCGACAACTCCCAGCTCCAATCTGCCCCACGAAAACCCCAACATCAGCATCTAGGGACTGTGTCAGCCATTTCTGGCCAAGCGTCTGCCCAGCGTTACCCTAGCTCGCCTTGCGTCAGCCTCTGGAGGCACTGCATAGGCCCTTAGAGCCTTTGCGTCACCCACGCTAGCTCTCTAAGGCACTGTGCAACTCCTGGCTGGCTCCGCGTGAGTCCTGGTTGGCTCTCCATGAACCTTTGGTTGGCTCTGCGTCCCTCTCCCGACTTCTGCGCTGATCCTCTCGGTACCATCTCTGCCTCTCTGCTTCTGTATTCACTACCCCTCCGCTGCAACTCTGATCACTCCTTCGAATTCCTCAGCAAACCCTGCCCCAGAAAATCGAATTCTTGATCAATTCAGTGTATTCTCCAAGTGACCCTCAAGTCTCCTCTTATACTTTTCTCGTTGACAATTCAATGACCGAGATTAAGTCCCTAATCAACGGCTAAGATTAGATTTGGCTTGATCCATGACTTTTGGACCCTTCTAACACAGTTTTATATTAATTCACATTAATATTTTATTTTCCCTAAGTTTAGACTTAGGGCTCCATTAAAAATATTAATTATTTTAATATCTCCCAAACTGTTTAGAATCTGCGCAAATCATTTTTGGTATTAGAGATCTCATGTGCTTTAGCCTTTCCACCAATTTTCATGGCTAGAGCACATCTGATGCTACCCCAAATCAACACGCAGATTCTTTAGTGACAGTGCAGATGCTAGTAGTAGCTAGAGACCTGGGAGACAGATGCATCATACTGAACGCAATTGATTCAGTATTTTGGATGCTTTTAAGTTGTATATGTTGCAGTTGCAACAACAACAGATGAGAGGGAGTTGCAGTGCAGATGCAGTGTTGGTAGCAGTTCAGCAGAGTCATCAACAACACAGATGTAATGTATATCTGAGTTGCGCGGTGGTTGGTGGGTAGCCGCAGCCAGACATCAACAATGTGACAGGAAACGATGCAGAGAGAGGGTGTTGTGGCAAGATGTGCAACACTAGAACACATTCCTCACTAAGATGGAGTGTTAGTTTTTGTAGCTTCGGATGTGTTCTAGCCACGAAATTTGGTGGAGAGGCTAGAATACATGAGATTTCCAAAATCCATAAATTGTTTCTGGAAATTCCGCATAGAAATGACTTAATTATATTATTAACCAACTTTTAAATATTTCCTAAGTCTAAACCTAGGGAATATGGTTGATTAATCAGTATTAACTAAGTGAAGGCTAGAATCATCTAAAAACTCACACGGATCGATCCAAAGATGACCCTAGCCATTGATTAAGTTTTAATCTTGGTCATTAGTGCTCCAACAAAGGATTATTAGAAGAGACCGATGTGGTGATGGAGAATACATTCAAGAGCACCAGAAGTTTGATTTCTTGGCAGATTGATTTGCAGAGTAGCAATGGTCAGTTGCCAGAGAAAGCCAAAGATCAAAGCAGTGAGTGAGGGGCAGAGATAGTGAGGCTTGAGGAAGTATTCCAAATCCAGTGAGTGCATTTGCAGAGACGCAGAAGAGCCACAAAGAAGTTGACTTAGGGGCAACATCAATTTGCTGAGAGGGACTGACGTCTTCAGTTCTAGAGGTCGGGAAGGAGTGCCAGAGTGCTGGAGAAGCATCTTTCCAGCCAGCAGAGGGCAGAACGACTTCATCAGATACTAGTCAAAGGCTTGACGTCAAGTAGGCTGCGCAGAGGTTGACACAGAGGGTCAAAGGGCCAAGTTTTCGAAGGCAAGTTGTGTCGGGGATTACATGTGGGGTGAGGAAATTCTTCACTAGATTTTTCCCAGTATTTTTCTCTATATGATTGCCAGATTTCAACATCTAGTTGTACTCAAACTTTATCACTGCTACATAATAATAAAACCTCAGTTGCTACACCGGTTTTCCCAAGTTGGGTTTTTTCCGGAGACTTTCGTCCAAAAATAATTGTGTTAATTTTATGTGTGTGTCCTAGCATTTCTCAGCTTCCAGTGTTTTATTTTTCCACAGTATTTTATTTGTGAAGGTTGCAATGTGTTTATTTCGATATTTGCCATAGCAGATAAATTTATAAATTAATTAACAGTTAGGCAAAATAATACCAGCTGCTGCAATAGGATTCTAGTTTGGAATTTTCACAGCTAAAAATAGCACTGTTAAAAATAACACATCTTTGGATTCTAAAGAAACTTGCACCACAGGTAAATCCTCCTACTTAGTCTTCAAATATGAAATCATATTGACAATCAGACCCCTCTCCTAAAATTGCTAAAAATATGCAGTGGATAAAAATAGAAATTGCAAAAAATGACTTCTTAGATTTTCCTGAAAACAAAATCATATGCATCTCTTCCCAAAGGGTTTCCAAAACTGTGATTAAATCATGCAAAAGATGACACTGCAAACTCACCGCAATCACACCCCTTAAGGTTCTTCAACCTCCCATACTCACTCCGAATGTTGCACTGTATCTATATGTATGGGGCACCTGTTGCCATTGGATCACCTGTCCACCTGTATTCATGATGTGTCCTCTGCATGTACCTATATAAAAACAACCTATCCGAACTCTCTCCAACCATCTATCCTTGAATAATGAAGAGACACAACCATGTACCAAGTCCAAAAGGCACTCGCTGAATTGTTCATAGTGCATCAATGGACTATGTAAGCAATCCACTCCTTATTGTATTCGTGAACTGTTGATGCCAAATGCTGAACTTTGTAACATTGAGCTCACCTTGAATGATGTCCATGGATACGTATTATAGATTAACACTAAGGTTTGTAAAGTCAAATCTGGTGTGAACAAATTCAATGACAAATGGTTGGTGAATTTGGACAAGAATTTTTTTGTTTCAGTTTGCGACTTCCATTTTATTGTTTTCTTTTGGTTTCCTTGTTTGAGTTGATGAGTTTTGCATGTTTTCTACTTTACAGAAGACATTTAGTTTTGCAATGTCTATCTTATTGACTTGCCATATATATGTTAATATTAATTGCTTATTTGAACACAAGTTTCCCCACTAGATGTATATAGTTATTATTTTTGCTGAAATCTCTTTGAAAGTCTCTGGCATGCAATGCTTGGTTGAAAGTGATTTCAAGGATTCCACATAAACTATTACTTCTCTGTTTTCATTCTAGAATTTTTGTATACAAAGCATGAATATTATTCTTTTGATTGCATTGTCAATATTCCTGGTAGTTTCTGGCTATTAGTGATGGGTTCATATAACTATTATAATGGTATTGTCTCCTACAGAATACAGGAGTGCATCTGATAGTATTGCATGGATCCACAGATTTAACAACTAATAAAAAATATTAGATTCTTATTCCTATTTCTGTTATCAAATGATATGCTATTCTGCAATGACCTGCGAAAATGCTAATGACAAATTTGTTACTTAGGCTGAATGTTGCTTTAGTTGAACAAAATCAACATGCTTTACAAATTCTCTTACAGCGTTGAGTTTGAATCTGAGAAGAGTGCAGATTTGTTTTTCCACAAATTAGCTGCTTTTACAGGAAATAATTCTTGTGTATTGTACACAGATTGTCTACGGCAAGCAGTGGACCGTTCAGAGCCAAGCAAAAGTATGGGGCTTTATTGGGGTTACAATGTGCGCTACGCTAGTAATATTAGTTGTGTGTTCAAAGAATCTCCTTATCAGGTATAGAACATTTTCTATGGATTTTGCTGGGGGTCGGTGGGGTAGGACAATTTCCACTAACATGCTTTGCAACTTTTGTGCATCTTCAAAAGGTCTTGCATTTTTAGTTCCAGTGTTGAATTCTTTGAATCTCTGTAGGGTGGCTACGATTATTCTATTGGAACTTCAGAGCGTGGAGATAAAATCAGCTCCAGAGATCTTGAGATTCCGAAGTTCAGGTATTCTGAGGAGCATGAACTGATGTTGACTTGTGTATTTAGTTGGATCATTTTTGTGTCTTTTTCTCATATTTGCTTGCAAGTGGTATGTTAGCGGAGTTTAGAGGTCTATGAAACCATGTGGAAATAGGTCATAGCTAAAGTGCATATAGCAGAACTAGGGAAGAGGCTTTAGTATGTTCACATGAATGACACTTTTATCATCCATGTGATAAGTGTCATAAATAGAAACGAAATGGAGATGGCCATCTCCATTTCGTTTCTATTTATGACACTTATCACATGGATGATATAAAACTAAAATTCTTCAACTGAAAGGTGATCTATGAGAACCAAAGTTAATGAGATTAGTCAACCTCCAACTTGGATGTGTTTGAAGTGTTCTATTTTTCTTGCAAAGGTTTTTCTCTTTAATATTGACAAAATAGAGATGGCCATTGTGCACCAATACATGTAGACATATACTAGAATGAGAAATATCATCTGTAATTTATCATTAGATCATAGGCAATGTACACATGGATGTTTTGTATTAATATTTTTAGATAAATTAGTTTGTGCTCTTTGAAAGTTGAAATCAATTCTTCATTCAATATGTAGTAGTATATAACCAAGCGGAAATGCCTTTATGATGACGCACATCTTAGTTTTTGTTAGAATAGGTCGGGTTTCTCTGTATGTCCTTTGTAATGTCCCAAATTAAGAAAATTTGGAACAAGCACTTCACATAAAAATTTTCATTCACAAACAAAAGATTGCCATGTAAAAAAAACAAATAGAGCACTACAATCCCACAACACAATGAATAAGAAAATTCTCAGCTTTATTATATTAGATAATTGGGGTTTACATGCACATACAACCCATACAACTAAGATAATCTGGCCTCAAATAGATCTACAAAAATGCCGCAAATCAGCCTTTAAAACAAACTGAAAACCAATAAATTGCAACCTGTGAACCCTGAATGGATTCACCAAGGGAAGAGATGGTGCTTGCGCACTTTCACTAAATCACTCTAGGGTTTCCATCCTGGGGCTACTGTTGGAGTAGAGAACCAGGTTCTCAACTTCTCATACAAAAACAATATACAAATCCAAGATGTCTCCAAATGACCTTCTCCTCCCTTTTTATAGATCTCATGGATAGATCTCCAAGTCTCTAGAAGCATCTTATTTTATTATTATTCTAGAAGCTCCTCCATTGAATTTATCAAGTGACCTTTTAATTTTATTTTATTTCACTTAAGTCACTTTTGGCCCTTTTTCTCCATTTAATTATTTTTCCTTAATTAAATGACTAATTAAAGTCATTTTTAAGTAAGGAAAATGGAAAATCGCCTACCTTCGGCCACTGTAACTCTCTTAATTAAATAACTCCCTTATGAAAGTGATCTTTTTTGATGAACATCAGGTTGTGTTCTTTCAGTGCTACCTTTCAATCCCATGGTGATAATGTGAACACCTTTAATTGCCAAAACAATATACTCAATTCATATGTTCGTTGAATTGAGTTTATCGCCCACAATTGAACTTGCCTCAACTATCATCATTCATTTCTGCGATACCTTACTAGGTAGCAAAACAATATGTTAACCAGATAACCAATATCAAAATGTTAAATACCAGACTTACCTTGTCATGATGGCCCTTCTCATGAAAGCATCAAGTTACTTGAGTTCTTCGAGATTAACATCCTTTTGCATGATTCATCTTCATATGAATCTTTCTGCATATAGTCATAAGAGTGCCCATGGATCAAGCTTGATTACCAAGTTGTGATATCTTCCTTGGAGTTGTCATTGTTAACTCCCTTTCTTTCTTTCAGAGACTATACTTGATGTTGATTGACATTATCATGTTTTCCATGCTGTTTTGTGACATAGTCTTGATCTAAAGCATATCAAACTCCTTCTTCCTGGTATATGGAGGAATTCTTATACTCTTATAACCAACTCTTTTTGCAAACTTCTTATAGATATGGATGCTACCTTCTTTCTTTCTTATACATGGCTATCTTGTCATCTTTCACTTGAATGAGCTTACTTCTATCCTTAGAAAGGCTTCAATTATGTCTTTTGAACTGCAACATGATCATCTGCATGCCTTCCTCCTTCCAGATGGAATATACTACGTCATGTCATAATGCTTCTTCCAAGAACCTTTCCTAAATTATGGTGTTCATTAGAGGATGCTGGTGATCCTTTTTGCAAAATGACTACCTCTAACATTTAGAAAATACTTGAATGAACAATGATATGCAAGATGATCCAAATCTTGTTATTCAGGTAAGCTAGATGACTATTTCCAAAGAAATTTAATCATGTAGATTTGAAGTCTTCTGCTACCATATGCATTCTTCTATGATGCCATGCTTCATAACAACAAAGACTCTTTTAGACAATGTAATGTTGCATGCTTACTCTTGTAATCATCAATGAACTTGCTAGCATCAATTCCTTCAGGGTCTTTACAGTTCCCTCTTTCCATCATGCTCATCATTTTCAATAAGTCATTAACCATCACAAGAGTTGCTTTGCTTTGCCATCCTTTTCATCTTGCTTCTTTTATTATGTACCTACAATATTCACCAACAAGTACAACCAAGCAAAATATACAAAGACAAGAGCATGATGACAAATTTGTGAATCTAGGGTTTCCTTGGATTTTCTCAAAGGGTGTACTTTTAGGGTTCTTAAATACAAACCCTCAATTTCTTGATCTAACCCTTGATAGTGTTTTTACTTTTAGCATAAACATCAGCCCTAGGGATCCAAATTTCAAGTTTTAGGTTTTATCCAATACAACCCTTGCTAGGGTTTTACCATATACCCTAGATTGTCCTTGCAAGATATATATTTGCAAACCCTAGATGATTTATTCCAATTGCTAGGGTTTCTATAGAGGGAACAATCAAAAGAAGGGTTGGTTTTTTTTCACTTTTTTCTAGGGTTTTCTAATCCAAATCCACATCTAGGGTTTATGAACCTTTGATACCTAAAACCTTGTAAGATCTACAAACCCTAGATTTTACCATGCAAATTATGCTCTTATCATGTCTTCTTCTTTTGCAAGGATACAATTCCTTTTTAATTGTTAAGGGCCACTCAATCTTCAACAAAGGCGTTCCATTCTTTTGTTCTACAAGCCACACAGTCCTTGTGTCTTCATGAGTTTCCCAAGTTCATAGGTTGGGTCCCTCCTTTTTGTCATTGCATGGTGATTCAAACTTCTTTCTTGCAACAATCAAGTGTCAAGACTAATCAAGTGAAACCATATATATTTTTGCACCGTGAGTCAAGTTCATATATGACTTTTGTAGACTTTTCAACATAAATATTATTGTAGCCAAAAAGTGTTCTAGCTACCGTGGCCAATTACTTCAACATTGTTGATGCTCTTAATGTCATTATTTTGAATGTAATCACTATTTAATATAGAAATATATTCTAGTCTTAGAACAATGAATGCTACATTGCCATTGTAGTTATGAGCATCAATCTTTCAAGGAACTTTGAGACCATTTTTTTACATCAACTTTTACGCAATGGTTATAAATATTACTGCTGAACCATATTTTGTAACTAAGAGCCA
>Ga0181473_100177_pt2 | contig 10909 bp, 11 predicted proteins | sample In2P11_FD_119089 | JGI IMG/M metagenome (GOLD analysis project Ga0181473, IMG submission 119089) | Clean room microbial communities from NASA Spacecraft Assembly Facility at Jet Propulsion Laboratory, Pasadena, California, USA -... ... | reverse complement strand
TATAAAACTATTCCCGTGCTTGTACGTCTGGGGAACACGGCACGGTTAGCTGGCTGCATTCCTCTGGAACGTCGCAAAAGCGCAGGTCATGGCTAGAGAGTACGGCGGGAGGCACAGATTGAGCATACCTTTGCATACACGCTCCTGTGTGCTCACTTGGTTTCCATCTTCCATAGTATGCAGGGTGAAGTCGATCTCAGGGAGCGGCTTCTTCTCACGCACGGCGCGAATAGCATTGTCAATGTACTGGGACTGGTCGACGTCCTTTTGTTGGTTGTCCATGTTGGGCAATCTATGCAGTCTATGCAGCAAGCTGTGGGGTGTGAGCACAAGAAGACGGTGGAGGTGAAGGCAGCGGAGTAGTGGGGCGAGCGCAATGACCGCTTAAGCTTGAGTGGCGGCGGCGTGCGAAACGAAGGCCTCGGCGCGTTCTAATTTCTGGGGCCTGACAGCACGAGATGGCAGTAGTCGAATGGCCGGAGTGAGAATTGTCGTCTGGCTCGTCGCGTGCTCGGGTGTGCGCTGGCGACAGGAGCTTAGGGCTGAAAGTGGGCATCAGAGGGGAAGTCGCCGCCGGTCCCCTTGGCTGTTCCCTGTGTGCCTGCCACCCAATCACAAGCCCGCCATCCCAAGGACGTCATAAACCGGTGAATAGCCTCGTGGTCGACCTTGGCTACACACGCTCGTAGCCACAATTGATATGGCTTACCGAACTTGAGATGAGACAGTTGAGACTCGAGGTCATGTTAATGGTGGGCCCTTGCTCGGTTGTCATGCGCATCTTCACCAAAGACTGTTGGAGATTCGTAACAATGAGGGCATACTCAGGGAATCAAGCGAGTCACAAAGATCAAGCATGGGAATAGTTTTATAGAATGAATGAGCGATATATTGTGTTTTGTACAGTAGGTACAGGGTATGTTGCACTCGTAGACACGAGGCTGATCACAGCGCTTCTCTCTAAACAAGACAACAGGGCATGCCGACTCGATCTAGAGCCGGTCATGAAAGAATGGATGTAACAGCAGTAAAGCAAAGAAGAAATTCACGAGCGAGACCAAAAGTGTATCTGCGCAACGTGAGAAGGTATATCAACAAAAGACCCAAACCCATCCCAACCCATGTGACAACCCGATCCGAAGGTGTCCCAATCCGTATCCCAAACTCCAAGTATTGCATTTCGTAGTCCGCGGCTGAGGGTATGTGAGACTGTCCAAGACATTCCAATGACCGTGCAAAGCATGACCCTTAGACGAAGAGAGACGAGCCGTGGCGGCGGTGGAGGTGGGCGCGAGGGAACTTAGGTGATCGCTTGAGGGAAGCGGTAGCAACGACAGCTCCGGCAGAGCAAGACATGCCGTTGGCAAGAGCTTGAGGCACAGCACATCCGCGGTTGCAAAGACCGAATTGGTTCTCGCCCATGCAGACAACAGCGCCATCGTTGTCACAAGGAGTGCAGTCACTGCCGCTGGCGGGGGCGCTGGGAGTGCTGTTGTCGGGGACCTGAGGCGCTGCGCTGTAGGCTGGCTGCTCGGGAACGCTGCTTGGCTGCTCGGCGCCGTAGGTAGGAGTAGGTGCAGCAGCAGGGGCAGTGGGCTCAGCAGCAGGGGCAGAGGAAGCACCAGGAGCGAAGACACCACCGCCGTTGGAGGGCAGAGCAGCGTATCCTGAAGTAGCAGCAGGAGCCTCGCTGGATGCAGGTGGTGCAGCGTATCCAGAGGTGGCGGCAGGGGCCTGGCTGGCAGCGGGTTGCGAAGCTTCAGGTTGAGTGGGGGATCCCATTTGTCCGTTACCAGCGCCCATCTTGGTCATCTGGTCGCATCCGGAACCAGTGAGCGTGTCTCCGAGCGAGGCACCGTTACCCTCAACAACGCTTTGGCCGGGGTTAGGGTAGTTGAAGTCCTCATTCTCGGCAGTGCTGCAGGAAGTATCAGGTAGGTTGGCGACGAACATGTCCGGGAGGCTGGAGAAGGCTGCAGAAACGCTGGCGGTAGAGGCCTTGCTCGATCCATCACCTACTTGTACCGGAGCACAATTCATGTAGAATTCGCGGTTACCGACCTTGTTGAGCCAAGTCCATGCAAAAGTGTAGCGACCATCTGGGATGTTGTCTGGCATCGTGACCGGGAACGTAGCCGCTCCATGGCCCTCGGGAGCCTCAGGCAAGTTGCCCGATACATTTGATGGGCATCCACCAATAACACTGTGGATGACCTTCCACTGAGACTGCTCGGTGGGCTCAGAGTCAGTGGTAAGAGAGAATTGGCATGAACCACCACCGTGCACTGCAGAACCCTGGAAGCTGATAGTTTGGGTTTCGCCAGCATTCCACTGGTTCATCTCAGTGATGTCGTACACGCCGGAGCGTTGCTTGCAAGGGAAGTCCCCAGGAGCCAATGGAGAGCTGGTGAGTGTATCTTTGCCGAAAGGGACCGGGTTCACGATGGTCATGTGTGCGGTGGCACTGGCAACAAGTGCCATCAGGATGGTGGTTGAGGAAAACATGTTGATGTTGAAAGAGTGACGTGAGAAGAAGGTATTCTCGTTTGGATATCGCTAGACCTGCTGAGCGATGGAAGGAATGTGATGGCTGTGGTTGTCTTGAGTTTGCGGATCAAGTGGCACTTGATATAGGCGGGAAGAGTGTTGAGTCTAGCTCTTCGGTAACGCACGGCGGATGTAAAGAATGTGATCTGCCACTGGCAAGACGTGCAAAAGCAAAAGAAACAGAGAAGAAGTTTGGTACTGCTGTGAATAGCCTGTGATGAGAAGGAAAAGCAGACGGAACCGTGTTAGGTTATATAAGGATGGTCGTTTCTAACTACATGGCTAGCCTGTGGCGGTCGGGAGGGACTCGCACAGCATTGCAAGGACTCAGGAGCCTATGCCCGGCGGATCATCGTGAAGACGCATAGGCTATTCGACGAAGCAAGGCTTCTCTTGCAACGGTTGACGGGCTTCTTTCGGCTGGCGTCCCCCTTCGAGTCTAGCGGCAGGGGACGAGCACAGGATAAGTGGTGTAACGTCAAAGTCCTGAGCTCTCGGCAGGCACGATACCGATGCCATTGGCCATGCGGTCATGACAAGAGCATTGTCCATGAAACAAAAAAGCGGAGAGCGACTCAGATAGGAAAGCATTGGTGCGAGGCTATGGCCAGGGGCCCGACGTCAGGTTTGAAGCTTGTGCCGGTGGTCTGTGTGTTATGCAGGGGAATGCCGAATCCTGGCCTATCGATAACTCGATAGCTGGAAGAGCTAGCCATGGTGTGGAGTGGCGATCGTCTGCTAAAGCTGAAACGATCAGCATCCTTCGCGAAAGTTGCTGCGGAGCCTCCCATTGGCAGGCGAGCTCGCCCACAGGCACACCAGGCGTACGCCGATGGCTTGACCGACAACAAACCAGCTCGCACAATGATGACTCCTCGAAGGCTACGCAGAGGTTACTTACCGCCGTTTGCGACACGGGCGCCAGATTGTATGCTAGAGACTGAAGTGTCGCGGGCCGTTCATTGTGACAAAGACGTCTTTAATTGCAGGCCTTACGAGCGACAGGCCGCGTCGATGTCATCGAACTTCATGCGTCGCAACCTGGGTATCCCTCATGCGCAAGGTCTTCTTCTGGGCCTCCACCTTTTAGCCGTCACTTCTGTTACTCTCGACAATATTAGACCCTGACTATTGACAGTCTTAGGTCTATGCATGGTTCATAGTCGTGAACGCTGCTAATCTGGGAGATCGACACAATGCAATCGTCGTGGCCTCGTGTCTGTCTGGCTGCGCCACATCGTGAGCGACATGTCCTCGGAGTAGGCGTCGGTGAAGACGTAGGATGTAAATGTGGCGGACACCAAAATAAGGAGAGTGTGGCTGTGGCGTTGGGTTGCGTGCGTGCAATCGCGACCCGGCGGCGACCCGTGGGTCTCGCTCGCTACCGACCCGCCGTCGCCATCAGCTCGTGATGGAAAGGCGCCGTCGCCTCCAGGCCCTCATCGCTTCAACGACTGATTGGTCATATAACGACTGTAGCTGGTTTCACCAAATTGCTCACGCGCAAACAATTCATAGATGATGGACTGGTGGGGAGCCAACATTGCCGGGCACTCCTTTCCTCTGAAAAGCTGACCAGTGGGGATCAAAAAGGCTTAAAAGGCTTCGTTTCGGATATCCCGTGAAATACGGGTATTGGGCCACTCAACACCAGCTATGAGTTAAAAACGCCAACGGCGCGAAACAAAACAGCAAACCCCTCTCGCCATCACGCGTTACTGGTCATGTTATTCCTGTTGCTCAAAGGGCACAAACTAGCGGGCTTGATGCCAGCATTTGGAGGTTATCAAAACCTGTCAGGCGAATCTAACAGATATTAACAAGACATGCAGAAACGGGCAATAACAGCCGTTCCTCTCCTATTTGTATAGTACGTACGATGTGGTGATCGAGGAAGGGTTTATGCAAAAGCCCTCTGACTTCACGTAACGTATACTTTCCACGAAACACGACTCAAACCACATTTCTTTTCATAGCTGCCTTTTTCCAGAAACTAAATTATTCTTCCATATTCCATAGAGATGTATTTTCGGCAGTTCCAGTAGTCTTCCCCGACCGCACGAGCGTTACTACGCGTCACCGTTCTCCACAACTAGTCGATCTCAAATCTCCGTCTCACAGCTCGGTCGTCCATGAACTGCAAGATCAGGCTAACGACAAAGTCGCGAGCCTCGAGGCTTCCAAACTTTGCACATGCCAAGTCGAAAGGCGGTCGTCATTTCCGACACAACCACTCACGTAAGGGCGAAATGGTACTCTCGCAGGACGTCGACTTAGTCACCCTGGTCGTTGAACTTTCGACCACTGAATAGACTCACCAACCCGTCCAAGATTAATTGTTATGTATGATCCGATCCCGTCGTTGCACTCTCTTGTTACCGACACTTCCTTGGGCAGTAAACCTCTTCCAGCCTCTATCCCGTGTGAACCTCAACTCTTCGACATACCCTGATACAATCTCTTTTCTACCTAGGTATGCAGAAAGGAAATTGATAGCTGTAACTTTCATCCGTCTCATCCAATTGAGACACTGAGCTTCCAATGTTGAGCACAACTTGGTCCGCTACAAACAACGCTATCCTTGGCACCCCGAAACTTGAGCGTACAGGATCACAACGCCTGATCGCCAAACAGAGTGGCGCATAGCGAAGACCCATAAACTAACAGAACGGCACGGTCGGTCTCTACTGTCACTGGCACAAAGGATCCGGACTTTCCGCCCCGTTGCCAGACACTCTACCCCAAAGTAGAGTACGAACTACGCTTTCATTAGGGGTTTGCTTTTGGTGACCCCCGCTCACGTGACAAACCCCAACTTATGCCTGCTTCGAGCCCGACGCACAACCAGCACCGCATTGTCTTTACTCCTTTCAGGTGTCTTCTGCAGTACTCCTGAAATCGCTTCAATATGAGCGTTTCCAGAAGCGTGCTATTCATCCGCCAAAAGTGAAACTACAAAGAAGTCCAGCACGCTCATCTTCACATGACAAAAATCTCATTGGTAGTGTAATCTCAACATGTACAGGGGTTGAGTTCTCCTTCTATTGGGTAGTAAGATAAGGCTGCAGTTCGTCGGAAATTGAACGGGTCTTCTTGCTTCGACGTTTCTCGGAACTGACGTTACTTTTTTACGGGCGGCGTCCGTAACCTACTGCGGCACACGCAGAAGCTTGTGGTAGTTCCGACATGTGAACAGGTCCGGTTCCCAATTGCGCTCTGGTGTTGTTGACGATCTCCATCATCATAGCGAAAGCAGTGTTGGAAATTGGCGAGTGTTAGATGTTACATGGCCGCCGGCTCCACTTTCCACTAGCCAGTTTATTTGGCTTTGGCCACCTCACTGGACCACCTCAGAGGAGCTTCATGACCTCGCAAGGCCAACAAAACAAGCTCGTCGCGAAGGAACGTGATGTGGTCGCTCATTCGCTCGCGATCAAATTACAGCCGCGGAGCCTCATCACAAAGCAGTCCTTAGCGCTCTCTTTCATCCACTTCAACTAGTCGATCCCTTTCGCCAATATCCAACCTTTTTCTTCAACCAGGTCGTCTTAGACCTCACTCGCACAAATGGAGTCTTCTCAATGCCGATGTGGACACGGCCATCGCCCGCACCAACGAAGCTTCCATATCCGTACCTCGAGTCGATAGCCTCGAGATGTTGGGCACGGCCCTTCTTGTCGAGATGTGATGTGCCTTGCAAGTCCTGTACAGCAGAGCTAGCAGCAAACAGGGCAATCATAGAAGCTATCGAGATGGGCAATCGCGCAAGATACTGGCCCGGCCGGTGCAGATAGACAGATAGGGCAGCCACAGCGTAAATGCAGAGGATAGCCTCTGCAATTATGAACATAGGCATCGATACAAAAATGTGCTGTTTCTGTTCGATCTTCCATGCTTGTAGGATGGGTGCTGGCGTATCGGGTTTTACAAGCAGCAGGTCCTTGTTTGTACCAAGCCAGATGGCGAAAAGCCTTGAATAAGCATCGCCCAGCGGCTTCGAGATATCTTTGAAGGTCGGCGGAGGTAGAGATGGGTCTACCAGGCGACTGCTATTGCTGCCTCTCTTGACGAAATAATTCATGAAGTCGTCGGCGAAGCTGTCATTGTGCCAACCGTTCGCGTTGTATTTGAACAGGTATTTGTTCGATTGACCTATCAGGTTGATGGGCTCGTTGGTAAAAATCTCCTGAAGTGTATCATTCGATGTGCCGACCTCTGCCATGAATTAGTGTGACGAGCTTAGCAATAAAATTTGCCATTTACTCACCTGTCACGGTGACGTTCTGCACTGTTCGTACCAAGCGACCAGCTCCATCAACTCGAATCGTTGCAGTACCCATTTGCAGTCTTGGACGGCATCGAACGAATATCGAGTTGCTCTTGGTAATAGTCAGATTTCTACCAAGAGGACACAAACCCTGCGGTTCGCGCAACCAGCCCATGACAACTGTGCCCATACAAGCATCTTTCTCACGTTGTGTTGCATTGATACGGGGCTCGAGAATCGAAACAAGCTCTGCAGCACTGGGGCCTGTAAGACACGTGGGTATCGCACTTATAGGTCCTGGCCTCAGCTCGAGGCTTTGGCTGCTACACCGAACATCGCCGTCTTTAGTGGGTACTGTAACGTTGACGGACGCACGTATAGAACTACCGACTTCAATTCTTGCGTGAGAATCTTTGCCAAGCTCTAGCTGTTCACAGTCGAGTTTGGCGCCAAAAGCTTTAGTTGTTGCTTCCACGTGGGGAATATCTGAGTTGTTGACGCTTTTCCCACTTTCATTGGTCCAAGAGAAAGGTTGATAGAAAAGCAGATCGTCTGTCCATGCTGGTAATGGTGTGCCTCTCGTGTAGTTCGACTCCGCGATCAGAAACTGGTCTTCTCCGTCCCCTCCTTCGTATGCACCAGATGATTCATGGGAACCAAATTGCAGGTAGCTTTCAGGACCCACACTTCCATTGATGTTTACGAACTTGAGATCCAACTTCGAGGTCATAGCCTGGGGCTGTCGTACTTCAGTTGAGCTTTGATTGAAGATACCGGAAAAAGCGACCGCGAGCACGTTGGACAGTAGCGCCATGCCACAGACAGCAGCGAGAATAAAATGCTTGGACTTGATAGCCTTGAATATGACGAGTTGTGGAGGTAGAGAACTGTAGTCTAGATCAATAGACTTCTTTGCTTTGGCCTTGCAACCCTGAAGCTCTTCTAGAGGTTTCAACATGCAAAGAAGTCTATTGATCAAAACCCACATTGGTTCAATAAGAGTGGCAAAAGCTGTCGGTATGTAGTTTTCAAGTATGTTTTTGACTATTGTGTTAGAGGAAGGCAACGGAAGACCTTTGATGTGTCAGCACACAGTAACTTGTCAGCTCAGGTTTCGCGTACATACCGTTAGCTCGCGCCTTCGCAAAGATTACACCAAGTACTACTGCGAGGATGATGAAGAGATTTATGAAGGGAATCGCGACCCATAGACTGAACTCCTTCGGTCGGACTGGCTTTGCGATGTTTGTTGGTGTGTCGCGGCGTTGCCTAGAAGTCAGTAGCTGGGGTCCAGCACCAAAGTCGATGCGATCGTCGATCTCTATAATTCTATCACTCTGGTCAGCATGTGCAGACCTTCCAATAACGAGATAAAGATGACTTACGAAATCTGTGAATCCTCGTTGATTAACTTGTATCTTTTCTCTCCGATGATCTGTTCCATGTCTTCAACGGGGCAGCAGTCTAAGTCGGCAAAATCCGAGAGTAGCGGCTCGTTATCTGCGACAATAGACATGACACTGGCGATAGTGCCCATGTTCGTCCGAAGCGATCTCTTTCGCATGAAAGACAGTACAAGCAGAGCAATCGTGGCAATCGAAATCAGTCCCAGTAGGCCCTCCACGATGTATACGAAGACCGGTTCCAGTACGACTGCCTCACTGGTGACTCGTTGCTGACCGGGAGTTGAATCGTAGGTTGAGAAGTTGTCTCCAAGAACGTCGACCATTGCGCGGGCAAACAATACCCGATAAGCTTCCGCGTAAGCTTTGCTAAGACCCTTCCATTCTAGGTAACTCTCCAGCGTATCGGTACCAGCACCTATAGCTAGACCAACCATAGGTTGAACAACGCTTCCAGGGCTGCCGCTGCTGAGACTCAACTGTCCGTGCCTAGCCCGGGCAATGGTTTCTATATACCTGGGCAGTGACTTTGCGGGGAGTATGTCACCACGGACTTCCTGACCCAACGAAGCAGCGTTCAACAGAGTCTCGAACATTGTAGTGTTGAAAACGTGCCATGGCAATGGTTCTTTATCAGCCAAAGGTTCCACATTCAGTGGCATTTTTGTAGTCATGTCCACTGTCGCCATAACTGTTTGTTGGTAATAGAGAGGTTTACAGAATACTGCAGTGACGTCTTCTGGAGAATCTTCTGGACGGGCCTGTGAAAAAAGTTAGTGTGGTTGGTACAAGGATCGTAGGGCGTATTGTATAGATCGGTTTCGATCTGTGTCGATCCATGTATGGTACATACCTTGTTCTTTGCGAACGCAGCATAAAATGTAGTATTAGAGGACTTATCGCAAACGGAGTCCAGCGAAAAATCGGCAAATCCACCATTGTGATAGCTTTATGAAGATGCAGTGTCAGCCACAATCCACTTTGCAACTGCGAATCTGACTTACCCAACAAACATGCCTACGTAATCTTTGTTGGCATAAGCTTCCCCTTCGTAACCAGGGACGTTGCCCTTCGTCACGTTACCAGTCAAACCAATAGTGAAATTACAGCCGCTATTACTGGTGTAAGCGATCGTCGTGCTGTTATCGGCCTTGTGTGACACATCCTCACAATAAAGGTCGAGAGAGTATTTGGTCGTCGGAGCGGTCCATATACCACTCGCTTCACCAATAGTGTGTAAGTTAGTAGATGGTCGGAATGGTGCCAATGTGTAGTTGCGATCCATGTACTGCGGAAGCGTCTCATTCAACGAGACAATACCGTAGGTTGATTGCATGTAGCCAAGGTTCAGTGTTGTCGCTTGCTGCTCAATCGGAATTGAGGATGTTGATACTGCGAAAGTCGTCTTCGTAGTCCGCGTAACTGTTCGCACTGAGAATATACCAGCTTGTACAGGGACTACACCCCATGTTACAAGAACAACAGCGAGTGAAGCCCAGAAGACTGGCCAATGCCTGCTGTCGATTAGCACTGGAAGAATTGTCCAATGAGTGTGGGCTATCTTCAATAGTAATGATACGGGGTTAGATGCGCCCATAATCATTATGAGTAAATATTGAATAGAGACGTGTTACTTACCGGTCCTTGGCAGCCTTGAACGGTACCAGAGGTACGAAGTCGAAAGGGTAATGCAGAAGCAGGGAATCTTTTCCCAGAGCACCATCCTTCTTGCTTAGTTGATAATATGGCTCCAATCGTTTTGTCTCCAAATCGATCCATGCCCAGTAAATGCTAAAAATTACTGCAACGATCGTCGGAAAGTAAAGATAAAGAAAGGTTCGGCTCAAAGGAAGGTCGTTAATTTTAGGAGCAAAGATTATTCCGTTATCTCGCTGACTTCGTACGAGTAAATATTGAAGAACGGCGATGATGGTCCAGCAGATTAAGATCGTGAAGATGAGAACTGGTGCGCGCAGCGCTGCGGATTTCCAGAGCTTGGGGCCTATCAGTTCGTCAACACGACTCCTCTTCACATGACTTCAAGCCTAACATACTTTGATGCTCTTCGCCGCGCTTGAAGACTGAAACTATGGTATGCGACTTCTTAGGTCCAATAGTATCTGGAAAGTCTGATCGCGCCACAGGCGCTAGGGTAGCATCCATGACGAAGAAAAGAATACGCGACGAGTAAGCAAACAAGAACCGCAATACAAGAAACACAAAGCAACGGGAGTAGATTCAGGCATTCTACACGTCGAAAGGATAGATACTTAACGGCACCATCGTGGAGCATAAGCGCCCCCAAAACTCACAGCGCGAGACTGCGCCGCATTGATGGATGTCACCCAATCATTTAGCGACCGCAATCCCAATTTGGATAAGAACCACAACGTCGGAATGCGACAACTGTGGGTAGTCGATGAGCCTCCAATGCGATGCTCGAGATGTGCGGGAAGTGGATCCATACTTTACTGTAAGAGTAAAAATGCAGGTACGGGGGCTTTATTTGCGACACATTCTGTAGATCTGCTAGTGTCGCGGTCTTGGCTTTGCCGCTCATAGCATTGCGATATCTGACAACTATGCAACAAAAGTGGAAGGCTCTCATAGTCTGCAGGATCGGATGGTGTATTAGGAAGGGTTCGCGTGACGTCCAATGTCGGCACTCAGCGGAAAGCCCCAACTTCTCGCC
>Ga0181473_100347_pt1 | contig 10927 bp, 12 predicted proteins | sample In2P11_FD_119089 | JGI IMG/M metagenome (GOLD analysis project Ga0181473, IMG submission 119089) | Clean room microbial communities from NASA Spacecraft Assembly Facility at Jet Propulsion Laboratory, Pasadena, California, USA -... ... | reverse complement strand
GCACAGACAGACGAATGAACATGGGTCATCGGATGAATAAAGACAATGGAGGAGATCGCGCGGGAAGAGTTATCAAGAGGCAAGGCGGAAGAGAGCTGTGAGCTGTTGGATCATAAAAATCGACGGCAGAGATTTGATCAGAGAATCTATCGGGAGATAGCGTGGACAGGTTAATGCGGACTGTCAGAGCATATGATGGACGATCAGACGGCAATCGCATGAGGAAGTTGCTCACAGGTTAGTGGGCAGGGGACTGTACCGGAAGGGCAGTAAGCAGTTTCCCTGCACCGCTCTTCAGGAATGGTGGTTTACATACATGGAGGGGCGACGCAATTATATGATGATGCGTGGCTGGAGGAACGGTGGGGAAAACCACTTTCCCGCGAGTTAACGAACATGCGGTTTCATGGAGCGGGGAAAGCATATGGCATTGGATCTGTGGGAAATTGATCGGACGGCTCAAGGTTAACGCGCATATTTCGGATGATGTGACAGGTACGAGCCCGCCGAGTTACAATAATAATTTTATTATATGCGCGCGGTTATGAGAATAATAGCATATGGGTTTTGAACTTCAGCAAATAAAGGTTTTAACCAAACAATGAGATTTACACAGGGTTTTGAAGCGTTTGAGCATAAAACAAGCGGGAGTCAGGGAAGAATAGTTGAAAAGGGGTTTAAATGGGTTTTGTGAAGAAATTAAGCGGGAAACCGAGGAATGGGGAGTTATAAGGATATAAACAAATACATGAGGAAGGGATCAAATAAACTGCTGCTAGCCCCTCCTGATCAGAAAGCACCACGGCCAGGCTGTCCTTGACCCTAAAAAATGCTCAAACATGTAGCAGAGCTAACATTTGGCTCCTTCTGGGGATGAGATCCTCCCTGTGAGGTCTCAAGAACCTACAGATCAATGCATTTCCAACCGAAAGCAAATTAATCAAAATTCCTATTGTTCCATTAGGCATGGAGTCCACTTTGCCTGCACAAAACTAATAAAAACAAAATATTTACAGCCTTTAAGGCAAAAAGACCTTAAATAGCATAAACTTTCAAAAACAACCCATTAACTGGACCATCCAAAACTGTCTCTCCTCCCATACTTTTCAGTATGAAGGTGTTGTTCCCTTGAACCTGTGAAATGATGAAAGGCCCTATCTAAAAAGCATCAAATTTCCCATGATTGCCTTTCTTTTCCTTTAGTGCATCCCATTTCAAAACCAAGTCACCAACCTGAAAATTATTCAATTTTTCCCTTTTGTCAAAGGCCTCCTTAACCTTTCTTTGATGTGTGGCAGCCCTTTCAACCAGCTATTCTCTAATCTGATGTATTTCTGCAAGATCAGTGATTCTTTTTGCCATTTCTTCTTCCTCATCCTGCTCTTCTTGAAGGAATTTTTCCACATGGAGAGTTAGTTGAATTGGAAATACAACCTCAGTGCCATATACCAGCTTGAAAGGAGAATTGCATGTGGATTTTTTAATGGTTACCCTGTCAGCCCACAGTGCATACTTGAGCTTTGAATCCCAATTCTTTTTATTGTCCTCTAACAGCTTTTTAATTATCCTGATCAGACTTTTATTAGAGGATTCTGCTAGACCATTTCCCTGAGGATAATATGAGGTGGAATGAACAAGTTTAATACCCATTGAATCACACATTTGCACCAACTCTTTTACCCTGAAGGCTGCTGCATTATCTGTTATTAATTTATGTGGACAACCAAATCTACTGAAGATATTCTCTGTCAAAAACTTCATGACCACATTATGATCAGCCTTCTTGGTAGGGACTGCTTCAATCCACTTTGTGAAATAATCAATGGCTACTAATATCCACCTGTGCTAGCCACTGGAATGTGAATTGATTTCTCCAATAAAATCCAAGCCCCACTGTTGAAAAGGTCCTTTTGCAAGTATTGGTTTCAAGGGCAGAGACTTCAACTGTTGTTTTCCTTCAAATCTTTGGCACCTGTCACAAGATTTAACAAAAACAAATACATCATAAAATAAAGTGGGCCAATAGTACCCTGCTCTGAAAATTTTATGGGTTGTAGTTTCCAATAATGGTGCCCTCCACACATGTTATTATGAAACTGCTACATAACTTCCTTTTACTGTTCTTTGTCCAGACACCTTAAAAATATTCCAGATGGATCCCTCCAATAGAACAGATTTTCATTGATACAATATTTTGTTGCTCTAAGTTTTAAAGTTCTGGCCTGACTTTGAGTAAATCCCGAATGGATCTCTAGCTTCAACAATAAATTAATTACTTCAGCATACCAGTTACATGAAACTAGATTTTCGGCCACTAACTGATTTCTCTCTATTTTAGTTGCTTCCTCTTCTTTACCTGTCTGATCATTTTCTGCAATTATGCTCAGGAAATTAATATCTAAAGACCTGCAATTTTCTTCAGCCAATAACTTGGCAAGACCTTGACCTCTGACCAGTTTAGTGGGCTTCAGCTCTATGTTAAATTCTATCATTTTTGCAATCCATTTTGCCCTCCTTCCATCAGCATTAGGTTATGTCAAGACATCTTTTATTGCAGCAGAAGGCACATATGCAATTATTTTTGAATGCAAGATATAAACTCTGAAAGCCCTTAAGGATTTAATAAGAGCATATGCCTGTTTTTCAATAATATCATACCTAAGGTCAGCATCCCTTAAGTTCTTGCTGAAAAATGCTACTGGATGTTCTGAACCTTCTTCATCTTGCTGCAATAACACTACTGCAATAGTGTCTTCAGTGGCAAATGAAAATATATGAAACTCCTTGCTGTAGTCTGGACTTATCAAAGTGGGAGCCTTCATAATAGATTTTCTGATGGAATCAATGATTTTCTTGCTGCATCGGTCCATCTTACCTCTGATCCTTTCTTCAACATGGAGGTCACGTGCTTAACCAATTCTGCAAAATTTGGAATAAACCTCCTTACAAAATTAATTTTGCCCAAAAAAAACTGAATATCCTTCTTTGATCTAGGGACAGACAAAGTCTGAATTGCTTTGACTCTTTCTGGGTCAATCTGAACACCCGCAGCAGACACAATATGTCCTAACAGCTTGCCTTCATTTAAAGCAAATTGAGATTTTTTGGGATAGACTGATATTCCAAACGTCCTGCACTTCAAGAATACTTTTTTCAAATGTTGCAAATGATTTTGATGGCTGCTGGAGTAAACTATTATATCATCAAGGTAGATAAGCACAAATTTGTCCTTCTCTCCCACAAATCCTATATACATAGCTCACTGAAAGGTGGCTCCAGAGTTCACCAATCCAAATGGCATTTTGGCATGCATAAAAGTGCCCCAAGGAGTAGTGAATGCAGTCTTTTCTTGATCATCTAGATGCACAGCAATCTGATTAAAGCCTGAAAAACCATCCAAGAAAGACATTACTTTAGCTCCTGAGACCTTTTGCAAAAAGTGCTCCATCTTTGGAAAAGGATAGTTGTCTTTCTTTGAGCATTTGTTCAAATTTCTTAAATCAACACACAGTCTGATTTCTCCACTCTTCTTCCTTACTACCACTAAGTTGGCTACCCATTTAGAATATCTAAGAGGAACTATAATCTTGGTAGCCAGCAATTTTTTAATTTCTTTTTCAATCAAAGGAAGAAGCATAGGGTTTATTAGTCTCAGCTTCTATTTGAAAGGAACCGTGTCTTTCTCCAAAGGGATTTTGTCCTTAATTATGTTCTTACCATATGTTTTCAAGTCACTATACTCCCAGGAAAACACATCAGCAAATTGCCTCATTAAATTGTATTCAGTACTTTGATCAGCAGAAAAATGAGTGGACAAATTTACATATTTAGGCCAACCTGGACTTCCTATATCATGCTTACAGACTGCAGATTGGTCTTCTTTTTGGGCAGCTTTGTAAGGCACATCATTTTGATCAAACAGTCTTTCAAGAGGAATTAGACCCTTAGGAATATGATTACTAGGAAGCTAGACAATGCTATCTTTGCCAATTTTATTTCTAAGTTGGGATTTGGGGTTTTCTAACAAGACATCATTTTCTTGGTCAATCTACATTTCTAAAAATTCATCAATGACTTGAAGGAACCTATTTATTTCATCATCATCATTAAAAACTTTCCAATGCTGGACATTATCAGGAAAGGATGGTATGTACTTCATTTGCACTTCATAAACTAGTCTGGGAGGCATGGGAGGAATAAACAGACTAGCAGACACAGCAAGGGAATCAGCAAGCTGGTTTTGACCTCTAGGAATATATGGAATACAGAAATAATCAAAGGAATCCCTGATTCTCCATAACTCATCTCTGTATGCCTTCAACCTTGGGTGCTTTGCCTGAAATGTTTCATTTATTTGTTGAATTATCATATCAGCATCTCCAAATACCTTCAGATTCTTGATTTCTCTGTCTTTTGCTGCATTAAGGCCTAATAGCAAAGCTTCATACTCTGCTATATTATTTGTGACCTGGAAAACTAGCTTAAGAGACAGCTGAATGCTTTCTTTTTGTGGAGATATCAACACCACCCCTGCTCCTGCAGACTCCCTGAAACACGCTCCATCGAAGAACATCTCCCAAACCTGACTTCCTTGCTCTCCTTCGGCCTGAATTGTTGGTTTCCTAAGCTGCATTTCGGCCTTTTGAGATTCTTCTATTTGGAGAATACATGCTCCAAAATCAGTTTCCACTGCATATATAGCATGATTTGTAGGATTCTTCTCATCACTAATGATGTATGCCAGCTGTGCCTCTCTATACAATCTCCTGCTTTCTCCTCCAAACACTGGGACAGTGGCACAAGATAAATCATTCTGTAATGTCCCACCTAGTCTCTTAATCCACCCTCTGGACAGCAGCATGCCAAACTTGGGAGGGACATCTGCTACCACAATATCCATCATCATACTCTTCATGGACAGCTGGGTTAAGGTAATGGCTAGATCTTTAATCAATCCAAGACATTTGACCTTCCTTGAATCAAAAGAAAATAAATCATGATAGGGTCTAGTGATATCAAGGTCCAACTCTTCCATGACAGCTTTAGGCATTAAATTGTGGCTGGCCCTTGTGTCTACCAGGCAATTGTGGAGGATTTTGTCATGAATGGTCAATGAGACATAAAAAGATGGAGAATTATTGTCAGCAGGTTGAATCATAGGGCTGAACACAATGGCAGGCTTGTCATCTTGCAAGTTAACAGAGTCAGTGGAGTTTTTTGTGGTTCCTAGCTCAAGGGCTTTAAGTATAGGCTTCCTAAATACTTCACTCTTCATCAACTCAACCAGAGGCACATATATTTTCAATTTCTGAACTTCTAACTCAAAGCTTGAACTAGAAGATGATTTATCAGAACTTTTTCCCTCTTAAACTGGAGCCTTGAGGATGATTAGATCAACTGCTTGATATTATGTGGTTCTGTTTGGACAACAGCTCTTTGTGCAAGATTTTCTTTGATATTCTTTGCATTTGACCTCAGGTTATATCTTTGTTGTTGTTCACTAGATTGAAGAACAACTCCTCTGTCCCATTCTTGACTGTGTTGTTCCTGCAACAATGATTGTTCATACTCAGCCAATGTCAAAAATGTAGTGTTGCCTTTATCTTCCATGCAGTGAATCTCATCCTCATCTTCTTCAAATTGTTCCTCCTCCATGACTACATTTTGGAAAGGAGCTTTAACTTTCTGATATTCCTTTGATTCTTCATCCCTTTGCATAATCCGTAACTTCTCATTTGCTCTTCTAAATGGATTGGGGTTTCTTGGAGAAAATGTGTTCTGCTGCCTTGTTTTCCCTTAACTCTGCTCAACCTTTAGCTTAGAAATTTCGGCAGCCAATGACTCTATCATCTTAGTCATCTTGTCCAATTTAGGCTCAGAAGATGATGCAGAAGAAATAGAAGCCTGACCTCTCTATCTTCTTTTGTTAGCTTGACTTTTGAGCTTTTCTGCAGCCATGATATTAGACTCTACTTCTAGGGTTGCATCCTGCATGTCTGCCAATGTGGCACATCTTCTTTCTCTCAATAACAGGCAGAAATCAGAGTCAAAAGCATTGGCATAAGTGAGTTTGGCAGAGGTAAGAGTAGGCTTCACCTCAACTGGTATCTTACTATACATTCAATTGAATCTTTTAGTAAAATCAGGGATTGATTCCCCATTTTCCCTCTTCAGATTACCAAACTCTGTGTGGTAATACAGCAGGTCCTTTTTATCTCCCCATTGCTTCAAAAATGCATCATGTAATGCTTCAATATCTGTTATAGATCTCTGGGGTAATTCTCTAAACCACTTCCTAGCCTCTCCATTAAGGCTCTGGACAAAAACTCTCATCCACACATCATTTTCACTTATATCTAAATTATCAGCATAACTGTAAAAAACTTCAAGGTGTTCTTCTGTTGTCACTCCCTCTGTTTTAGTGAATTTAGGCATGTATTTTTTATATTCTCCTATAGGCATAGGATTTAAAGGCACAAGCAAGACTAAAGGTCCATATCTGGCAGCTACAATTCTTTCTATCCTCGTAGGTGCTTGTTGTCCTGCCATAATTGGAAAATGTGGAAGAATACTAGCAGGTTGAATGGTAGGGAGTAATGTGATGGATGGCAGAGATAAAGGGATGTTTTGGACTGAATGGGATGCTTTCTTTGGACTGAGATTCAAAGGGGAACTAACTGAACAAGGGGCTGAACTAATCTCTGAAGGTTTTTCCTTATTGACAGTGTTGTGTTCTAAATCTTCAAACTGTAAATCTTCAGCAATAACTTTATCTTTCAGAGATGAATGAGACTTCTTAGGATTACCTGATCCTGATGCCCCTTTCTGTGAAGCTTTCTTTGATCTTACAGTCCCCTCAGGTTCAGGCACTGATTCAGCAGGTGATTTCTGAGAATTTCTTCGAGTGTGTCTCACAAACTGAGCCATAACTTCAATGTGGAGTCGCCAAATGACGGTCTTCCACCAATGGAGTTGCCAGAAAGATGATTACAACCAAAATATGTGTCCAAACCTTGTCTATCATCAAAGCTTGAAGCTGTGTCGTTCTCCTAAGGAAGCTGAGCTTTGATTCTCCTTTCCCTGACAACAGCGCCAATTTATGTTATCACCCCAAGAAACTCTCCTAGGTTGTATCTCAGAGATGCTCGGGAACATTACAAACTCAACAAAATGTTGGAAAAATTGGTGGATGAATGAACGAAATGCTGCATATTCAAGCCAAATAACCACTTCTACTGTGCTTAACCCCAGACATGGGTGAACACTCCCAGACTACAAGGCTTTAGACCACTAATTACTCATAGTTTTGAATAAAATGTGATGATGGAGAAGACTGACCACACTAGCAGATGCACAGGACCCTGTGATGGCCGGCTGCAACCAGTTAAAAGGTTTGTAAATCTGTTTCCTAATACATAGACAGGATGACAGCTCTCTGGTATTAAGACAACATAAACCTGTAAAAAAATTCAATGATACATGCTAAATCCTAACACAGAGGTGGGATGACAGCCCCTCTAGTGCTAAACATTAACAGCACATGAATAAATGTAAAACAGGCACAACCTGAAACAAGAAGGAGAAGTGGACAGTGAGCAATTAACAACAAACGAAGCTTGCATTAGCTGAAAATGAAGACCAGACTCTGCAGGTTACACAGTAGTTACAGTCTCCAGAAGTTGAAGCTTACAACAGAATAACACTCATCAACCTCATTACATCTTTTCTCTGGGTATATATAGAGTTTGTTTACAAAAGATCTCTGCAGACCTATGCGTGGAGGGGTCATAACTGACCACCAACCACATTTACAGTTAGATATGGGTCTCTGATAACAGCTTGATTGTTTTTTAATGAACAAAATGGCTCTCTCTATACTTTGATGTCCTTTCTGAGCATATGGAACGTAATGTGTACGAGGCTCCATGACTGATTTATGCGGTTATCTTCTCTAGCCCTATATTGCTTTTCCTTCGGCCATCCTGTCTTTAATTGCAGGCAATTGAATCTTTAATCCGCAGGGAACAGGTAACTGTTGGCTTTGTTGCTTTCTCCTTCGCGCGCACAGGGCAGCTACAAACATGAAAATTGCGTTGAAGACTGGCGGGAGGTGATAGAAAACACAGAGGCAATATCAGTCATTGGATCGCAAAAATGATCGGTGAAGATTGGATCTAGGTAGCTATCAGGAAATAACGCAGATAGGCGAACGAGCATGGGTCGTCGGATGAATAAAGACAACGGAGGAGATCGCGTAGGAAGAGATATCAGGAGGCAAGGCGGAAGAGAGTTGTGAGCCGTCGAATCATAAAAATCGACAGCGGAGATTTAATCAGATAATCTATCAGGAGATAGCGCGGACAGGCGAACGCGGACTGTTAGATCATATGATGGACGATTGGATGGCTATCACACGAGCAAGATGCTCACAGGTTAGTGGGCGGGGGACCGTACCAGAAGGGCAATAAGTTGTTTCCCCGCACCGCTCTTCAGGAATGGTGGTTTACGTACATGGAGGCGCGACGCAATTATATGATGACACGTGGCTGGAGGAATGGTGGGGAAAACCACTTTCCCGCGAGTTAACGAACATGCGGTTTCATGGAGCGGGGAAAGCGTATGGCATTGGATCTGCGGGAAATTGATCGGACGGCTCAGGGTTAACGCGCATATTTCGGATGATGTGACAGGTACGGGCCCGCCGAGTTACAATAATAATTTTATTATATGCGCGCGATTATGAGAATAATAGCATATGGGTTTTGAACTTCAGCAAATAAAGGTTTAAACCAAACAATGAGACTTACACGAGGTTTTGAAGCATTTGAGCACAAAACAAGAATCATTTGAGCAGAAAACAAGTAGGAGCCGGGGAAGAAGAGTTTAAAAGGGGTTTAAACGGGTTTTGTGAAGAAATTAAGTAGGAAACCGAGGAATGGGGAGTTATAAGGATATAAACAAATACAGGGGAAGGGTTCAAATAAACTATTGCTAGCCCATCCTAATCAGAAAGAACCACGGCCAAGCTGTCCTTGACCCTAAAAAATGCTCAAACATGTAGCAGAGCTAATAGGACCCCTACTAGCCATGACATATGTTTCATCAAACATGTCACAAATATGTAATATACATGTGTAAGCAACAAATCTAAGCACATGGTTCTCATACTTATCTGAGAAATGCTAAGAAGCATTGTTTCGTCATCACATTAGTTGCATTATCATCTATCAGGTCATAGATTCATTGTTCATTCATTTACAAGTCAAAAAATGATGAGATCCATACATCACTACTTGTCATGAAACACATTCATAACTAGTATATAAACAACAAAAATGACAAGGATAGAACAACCATATAAACCACATAATAACAAACATATTTACCTAACAATACATGAGGAAAAGAGTTATTATTTCCATAAGTAAAATGCAACCAAGTCGGGGACTTCAACGAACCACCCGACCATAGACATGGCTGAGCCAAATCTCTCTTCATCCAGTCGGCCCCATGCCATATTCTAAGCATGAATGTGGGATCTCAACCAAACCACAACTTCCAGAGGCCAAACCACCTCAACTCTCAACCATTGTTTCCACCTCATGGTCGAACATCACAAACCATCACGAGATTGGTCTCCACCCAAGTTGTCAAGGGCTCCAGAGAGTTTGTTCCAACAAAGGCTCCATGACTAGTAACTCAACCCATAATGGCTACCAGACTCTAGAGTGTTTGCCCAACCAAGGCTCTAGGACTAATAACTCAACCCACCAAGGGCTCCAAAGCATTTTTCTACCCAAGGCTCCAGGAGTAGTAACTTAACCCAAGCTATTACAGGGCTTCAGTGTTATGAAACTAGCTCAAGAAAAGATAGAAAAGATAGATCAACGCCTTAGAATTCAGCCTCTTCGAGGGGGAAACCTCCTTTACCTTACATAAATGAACAATTCTTGGATGATACAAATGACAAAACCTCCTTTCTATATATAGGAGTCTAAGGAGTCACAATATAACCCAACTGACCTAACAATAATAATATAAAGCCACAAAAATAACAATATAAGGATTCTATGGGGCACAGTAATAACAATATGGGGGCAATATGGGCGCAACAATATTAATAAGGGGTATAACTACAATAGTGATGGGTTAATCCCTAGTATTATAGGGACCCAACATGCCTCTCTCCTTCAAAAAAGTGTTGTCTTTAACGATTGAGTAGTTCTGGATACTTCTGTATAAAATTCTCATCCTCCCATGTGGAATCTTCAGCAGATAAGTTCTTCCACTTGATAAGATACTCCGAAATTGATCTATTTCGTAGTTGTCGAGTTCTTGTTTCCGTGACTGCTTCTGGTTTCAATATAAGTTATCCTTCCTCGTCAAGTTTTGGCAATATTGTTTGAAATGGGAGCTTGTCGCCTATAACCTTCTTTAAACATGAAACATGGAAAACTGGGTGCAATCGAGAAGCTGCAGGAAGCTCCAATTTGTATGCCATAGTACCAATCATTTGCAACACCTTGTATGGACCATAATACTTTGGTGATAATTTACTATCCTTCTTAGCTTGCTTGAGCGACATTTTCTTATATGGTTGTAGCCGTAGGAATACCTAATCACTTATATCAAAACTTCTTTCACTACGATGTTGATCTGCCTGTTGTTTCATTCTATTCTGTGGCAACACGAGGTTATCCTTTAAGAGTTGGAGGACTTGTTGTTAATGTTCGATGTGATGTTCCACTACTTGAACCTTAGAATTTTTTCTTAAATATGATGTGATGGATGGTGGTTGATACCCATAATGTGCCATAAATGGGGTCATTTTTGTTGTTGTATGGAAGGAAGTGTTATACCACCATTCAGCCAGAGCCAACCATTTGACCCATTGTGTCTATTTATTAGATACAAAGCAACGAAGATA
>Ga0181473_100346_pt1 | contig 10932 bp, 14 predicted proteins | sample In2P11_FD_119089 | JGI IMG/M metagenome (GOLD analysis project Ga0181473, IMG submission 119089) | Clean room microbial communities from NASA Spacecraft Assembly Facility at Jet Propulsion Laboratory, Pasadena, California, USA -... ... | reverse complement strand
TATAATAGGAGATCTAGGAGTCATGATGATTCCCCTTAATTTTGATGTGAAGCCAGTCAAGCAAAGACCTTACAGGTTGAACCCAAAGTATAAGGAGAAAGTGAAAGTAGAGATGGATAAGATGATACCAACAAGGATTATTGAACATGTAGAAGAATCAGAATGGGTGAGTCCTATGGTGGTGCAAGAGAAGAATACTTAAGGAAAAATCAAGATCTGTGTTGATTTGAGAAAGTTGAATGATCATGATTACATGATCCCTTCCCTACCCCTTTCACAGATGAAGTGTTAGACAATGTAAGAGGTTAAGAATCTCACTCATTTACAGATGGATTCTCAGATTATCACAGATTAATATTGCACCAGAGATTGGCATAAGACCACATTTGTGACAGAATGGGGCTCATATCAATACACAGTAATTCCTTTTGGATTGAAAAATTCCTCTGCTATATTTTCTACGGTGGTGGTTGCAGATTTTAAGGAATACACCCACAAGTTTTTAGAGGTATACTTTGATGATTGGACAATATTTGGATTTCCAAGCAAACATATTAGAAGTTTAAGACTTATGCTTCACACATGTAGACAATATCAAATCTCCTTCAACTTAAAGAAGTGCATATTTTGTGTACCTTTTGGCATATTATTAGGTCATATTTTTTGTAAGCAAGGACTAATGGTGGACCCTGATAATATTTCTATCATTGTGAATTTTCCTCCACCTAAGATAGTAAGACAGCTTCACACTACATTGAGATATACCAGATATTACAGGAAATTCATCAAGGGGTATGCGCAGATCACTGCGCTTATGGAGAAATTGTTGAAGAAGGATGTAACTTTTCAATGGAATGAAGAATGTCATAAGAGCGTAGACATATTGAAATAAAAAATGGTAGTTGCACCTATATTAGTGTTCCCTGATTGGAATAATAAATCCAATGTCCATGCGGATTCCTCTTGTATAGCTTTGGGAGTAGTATTGGCACAACCTGGTGTAGGAGAATTTGATCATCCTATAGCTTTTGCAAGTAGAAAGTTATCTAAAGTAGAAAAGAGTTACACCAATATAGAAAGGGAAGGATTGAATATGGTGTATGATTTGCAAAATTTTAGACACTATTTGTTGGGATCACACTTTAAAACGTTTATAGATCATTTTGAACTAAAGTATTTGGTTAATAATCCTATATTAGGAAGAAGTATTTGTAGATGGTTACTGTTATTCCTGGAATATGACTTTGAAATCATTATTAAACTAGGAATAGTGAATGCATGACAGGATCATGTATCAAGATTGGAAACAATGGAAGAACCAACTAGCACAGAGGATAATATCCCTGATAAGCATTTATTTGCAATCACAGTTGCAGATGACCATTTTGGAGATATCATTCATTTTTTTACCATGGGGATGGCTCCTTCAGAGTATAATATGCAGCAAAATAAAGAATTGGTGGTTAAGGCAACTGACTTGTCATTAATAATAGGATAGTTATATAAGATGGGACCAGACGAAATATTTTGCAGATATGTTCCTGAACATGAAAGACAAATTATTCTAGCAGAAGCTCATGGTGGCACAGTTGGTGGAAACTATGTAGGAAAAGCTAATGCATAGAATATTTTGAGAGAAGTATTTTGGTGGCCTACACTACATAAAGATGTGAAGGAGTACTACAAAGCATGCAATATGTGTCAAATAATAATAAAATCTTCAAAAAGACATGAGACGACATTGGTACCACAAATTACATTGTATGCCTTTGATAAGTGGGATATTAATTTTGTTGAACCCATTAACCCACCTAGAAAAAGGACTAGTGTGAGGTACATAATTATAACAACTGATTAATTGAAAAGGTGGGTTGAAGCACAACCAATAAAGGATTGCAACGCAAAGACTGTTACGAAGTTTATTTTTGAGCATATATTGTCTAGATTTGGATGTCCAAAGATTTTGATGAGTGACCAAGGTTCACACTTCCTAAATAAGACTATTAAAAGCATTGAATAAGGAGTTAGAAGTTTATCATAAGAAAATTGTCCCTTATCATCCTCAGGAAAATGGAATAGTAGAAGCATTTAATAAGATTTTGGAAAATGCACTTACTAAGGTATGAAATGTGAATAGATATTATTGAGACCGTAGAATTCCAGCAGTTTTATGGGCTCATAGGACCACATGCAAAAAGTTGACAAGTCAGACACCCTTCAGGTTAGTTTATGGCCAAGAATTTATGATGTCCATGGAATACATTGTTCCTAGCTTGAGAATTATAACTTTTACAGATATGGAAAACCTTGGGGGGAAACAGTTCTTGGTATTCATGAATTAACTTTGTAACTTTACTCACTGTCTCTTCATCCCAATAGTCTATTATTATTGCAAAATTAGGTTCCTTCTCTGATCCTATGTTCACCTTCTTAGTATTCAGTGGCTTCATTATGTCTAGTATCTCTAATTCAAGTCCATTTACTTCACGATATACTTTTGATTCTTGTATATCAATGTTGCGCATATCTTCTTCTTCATCTGCAGTAAGGTATTCATTTTCTATCTGCGAAACCCAATAAGGTTGCTGCCATGTTAGTGAGGTTACATTCTCAAATTTCTTTTTCTTAACTATCTGAAGGGCCAAATCTATGTATGGGAAATCATCCTCAAAGCTAAATGTTAATATGAAGCCATCGACCATGGCTGCCTAGTTTACTGTACCATGTCAAAGATCTATTTCTAAGTACCAGTTCTTAAGGATTGTCTCTAATGTATGAATGAACCCATGTACCCATTCTTTCTATGGAATCACCTTCCATGTTGTAGTGCATAGATGGATATGTTTCCTAGGATTAGTTTCACCATCATATTTTATCTCTATTTCTGTATCTATCTATCCAAGCCTTATCCACATCAATCTTTGACATTCCTGCTAGCCTTCTATATTCTTCTTGTGTGCACTCCACCATCTAGAAGGGGTAGCATTCAAGGTTACATCCAAGGCTAACATCCTTTGATTCTCTGGAACTTGTTCTTCATAATAATAAAAAAAGTACTTAGATCACCCAAGCCATCATAAGAAGACAAATGACATACCTCAGATATCATAGAACAAACTGATTTGGTAATTCTTGCACAATGCCCCGTGGATACTTCATGCAATCTATTCTGCCAGTTTTCCAACTCTCTTCTAAGTTTGAGGTATAAGAACCATCATACTACCAAGTCAACTTGCCTTATGCATTAGTGTTAAACCAATCCTATGATTTATCTATCGTTTGATAAATATTATCTATATTAGTTGTGCAACATTCTTCTCTAATTGGTTCTATATATCTTACTCCTTCTGATGGATCCAAGGGAACAATTACTCTCATATTATTCCCTTCAAATATCATCTATCTTTTCATCAAATTAATTATAGTCATACTGTCAAATGCCCAATCAAGTCCAATCAATGCAGGATAGGTGTTACTATCATCAATGATCTCTATTACTTCAAAATTAGTAGTAATGAAAACTCCTTCAATGTCCACTGTTACACTTGGTAGTCTTCCTAAGGGGAAGATATTTTGTTGATTTTCCATCCTTAACTAAATAGGTGACCATTGTAGCTTCAGCTTACCCATTAAATCCCATGGCTACTTCTTTAAAACATTAGCATTAGATCCCAAATCAAGGATAACTTGATCCATCTCATAGACTCCTATGGATACACATGAATCTATCAACTCCTAAATCCCTTTTACCACCTTTTGATCTCTTAATAATTTCGTACAAGTTTGAAAAAATACTTTAAAATCCCTTCTTGATTTTCTAAATCCTAGTTTTTTATTGGAGCTTGGTCCCGTGTCGAAGGCGATGTCATGTTGCAGTTAGTTTTCAGATCGTTCTTTGGCTATGCACTAGATGTTGAAGCTCCGTTGTCCATAAAACTTCACTTTGCTTCCATAAATAATTATTTTTCCTTTTGAATATCAAAAGGAATAACTTTACCAACAATTTTTCTAACCCGTGCACCTTCAGACTCTTTCTTTCCATCCGCTTTATCACTACCGGTCGCAACTCCACTTCTAGTAACAATAATAATTAGGTTTTTCATTCCTCCATTCAACAATCATCATTTGAATATTTTGTGTTGGTTGCTGATTTATTTTTTCTTGCATCTTTTCCATAAATACATGGAATTCATCAATTACATGGTCAAAGGATTTACAATACTTACATGTTGTTGTAGGATTCTGAAAATCTATCGTAAAATGGTTTGGATGGCCGCAGTTATAAAAAATGATCTGTCCACATCCTCGACCAGCTCCAACACCTCAAACTATTCCTTGGTAGCCTCATTGACCACCACATTTTCCACTGCCTTCATTTCCATATTATTTTGTTTCAATTCTATAAGTGTTAGCACTATGCTCCATCATTAGTTTATAAGCTTGACAATTATTCTCATCATGTCCTACTGATTTACAGAATTTTCAATAGAGGTTCCTTGGAGTCTGCACACATTTCTATAACAGGTAACAACATTCTGAGCGATGTTGGCCTCTAGTCTTACATATCTCGCACCACAGGATGGATCCTGCATTTAAGGGATTCGGTGCCCCACTAGCCATGTAATCCCTGAAGATAGGACATTGTTCTTTAGAATGGCCCTTTGATCTACACTTCATACACCATACTTATTCTTTGACTTATTTACTTTTTTGGATATCTTGTATCTGCACGGTTAGGTGTGCCCACTGACTTTGAATTTGTTGCATACCTGAATTAGTATCTCCTATTGGTGAAGCTTTCAACTTCATCACAATCTATAGAGATTTGGCTTGACTTGTTATCTTTTGCAGTGTCAATTGTAGTATGATATGTGGTAACATCGAAGCTATAAACCATTCTTGATGTTGCTGCAGAGCTATGTTGAAGCTCACTTGATCCAAAAATACCTTAAATCTCTGATCAAATTCTCAAACATACTCAATAGGTTTTTGTTTGATTTCTTTCAACTTAGTGATGCACTACGACTTAGACTTCGGCTTCTTAAATTCTCTGATCAGCGCTTCTTTAGTATATGCAAATGTTCTGATCTGATTATATGAATACTTCATATACCATTTCAATGCTCTATATTAGAATGTCATAATGAGCTGCACTTTCTTTATATCTTCGTTGTTGATCTTCTTTGTGGTCCATACAGATTCACATAAAAACCAAAAATGTTTTGGATCCTCCTATCCGGTTCCTTTGAAAACATGTAGCTTAATACCATCAGCCATATTTCTTCTTAAATGGGGAGGGGGGTGAGTAAGGGGAGGAGGAGGTGGAGAGCCAAAAACACCCTGCCTATTACGGGATTCTGGCTTCTATGAACTCTTAGGTTGGGAAGGTGAATATTGCGAAGTTAGCTAGGGTTTATCAGGGTGGTTATCTTCTCTTTCACTTTCAGATCCACTCAAAAGAGGACTATACCTAGTCTCTACAAAGGTCTTCGGGTCTTATCCATGAGCTCTCTTTCTAGTATCTACTCTATATCCCTTTCCACTTCGCACTACTGCGATCTTCAGCTTATATTTATTCTCCTTTCTTCCAAACACAAGTAAACTAACAATCTGATTATGATCTATAAAACTCCCTTTTCACATAGAAGCATCTTAATCCAAAGTTTCAATGACTTCAAATATTTACGTCGTGGTCCTTTAAAGGACAGTTGTTTCACTTTGTTGAAGGACATAGTCAATTCCACTGCAAACTCAATAATGAATCCTCCTAAGATGCTATCAACTAGAAATTGACATCCCCTGAAATCCTATTGTCAGTGCTCTTGAGTCGCTGTATCAGTTCAAGAGTCTAAACTGTAGGTTCTCCACCTTTAAAATAGTTCTTTCTTTTGGTCAACCTTGATATCCACTCATACAACTCAACAGGAAATGATGCGAAGAAAAATTTATATTGATCTGCAAAAGTATACTTTTGTAACCAAGCTTCAGAAGTTAGACGAGGGTTTCTGTTCTCTAGATTTGAAAATTCTCACTCTTATAGTTCTATCTAATCTTGAATCTCTTTCTTAGACTGGTGCCACATCTACATATCCCTAAAACAGATCTTGATCCTGACAATGGATCCATTTTTTGGTTTTATTTGGGTTGACCTAAATTTGATCTATACCGCGCACCAAAAAAACCCTTAATCACTAGCCCTTTTGGCAACCACCTGTGTAACCAGGTTTCTGTGGCCTTGAAGGATGATGTGGTGTTTTATATCATATTTTATTCTTAGTATTCATAAATCACTTCGCTACATTCATTTAATCACTTAAACATACTATATAAAGCCATAAATCATCCCTGTATTGATATAATGTGCAACTATAATAAACTGCTACGCTACAACAAATAATAAGAAAATATACACATGAAGGCACCAAATTACCATGGTTCAACCGAATGTGGGGCTACGTCCACAAGAAATGTTGCTTATAATAATAAATCTTGTACAAAAAAACAATTCTTGGCCTGCACACTTAGCTGCGGGCTTAGGCCTCCATGCACTCAACTGTAGAGCCTTGCCTTCTTTCCCAAACTAAATATCATAAAATTTCAACCATAACATAGACCTGGATCTCAACTAATTTTTTTTTTCTTATTACTTGACCCCATATATACTTTTACATCAAGGGTTAAATTTTTACAATACCATGGACTCTCTAAAAAAAGTAGCTATGGTTCCAAAATCCATTGATCTTTTACATTATTACAAAAACAAGGGGATTCTCCCTATCTGAAGCCCTTATACCACGTGGTATATTCAAACTACTTCGCTGCTCGGTCCACTTCATGCTACACTTCATGCTCCACTGCGTGCTCCACTCCACAAAACGTGTGGTTTTTGCAAAAAACTAGGCTAAGTTGGGTTGTGCCCAACAAATTAAGAAGTTGTTGACACATGCACTAGTGTTAAAGATTGCAGGTCCAAACAAGGAGTTTTTAGTATGTACACATGCTTGAAAAAGAGGACTTTGTGGGGTCCTTATGCAAGATGAATAGGTGGTATGCTACGAGTAAAAAAAAATAAACGAGCACGAGAAGAACTGCTCGACACATGATCTTGAGTTAGTAATGATCATACATGCAGTGAAGATGTGAAGGTACTATCTTCCTAGCAGGAGGTTTGTGCTCATGAGTGACCACATTGGGTTGAGGTATTTGTTTGACCAACCGAATCTGAACGCTCGAAAAGATAGATGGTTGGCCACAATAAATGAAATTTATTTCGAGATCAGGTACATCAAAGGAATGGAGGATAGGGCGGGAGATACTCTAATTAGGCGGGTACATATAAATCATTTAGTAGCTATGAGCTCCTATGGGACAAACTTATGGGATAGGATCTTGCAAGTAGGTGGGCAGGGTGTAAGGTATATAGAGATTGTGCATAGGTTGCATTAAGGTATACACATAGGTACATGTTAGGTACATGTAGTAGTACAGGTACATGTAGTAGTATAGGTATAGGTACATGTAGTGGTAGAGGTACATGTATAGGTGCATGTGCATAGGATTTGGACTACCGTCTCATGACAGATGGATTGCTCGGATTTAGAGACATGATATATGTGCCAGATAGTAGTGAGCTCAAGTAGGTGATATTGAGAGATTTTCATGTGAAACCATATTCAGGTCACCCAAGCTATCAGAAGACATTGAAAACAATGAAGAAATTTTATTATTGGATAAATTTGAAGAAGGATGTAACAGAGTTTGTGGCTAGGTGTTTCAATTGTCAGCGTGTGAAGGGAGAATCTAAGCATCCAGGTGGACTACTACAACCAATTGCAATTCCAAGGTGGAAATGGGAAGTCATTTCCATGGAATTTATTACAGGATTACCGAGGAGATTGAGACAACATGATTCCATCATGGTTGTTGTGGATAGGGTGAAAAAGGTTGCACACTTCATTCCTGTGAAGTCTACATTCTCAACTAGCGATGTAGCATAGGTATTCATTAAAGATGTGGTCGAATTGCATGGAGTTCCAAAGAAGATTGTGTTAGACAGGGATGCAAAGTTTAATTCCAAGTTTTGGAAGGAGTTGTTTGTAGGTTTGGGCATAGAGTTGGCATTTTGATACAACTTATCATCTACTGATAGATGGCCAATCTGAGAGGGTCATTGGGATATTGGAGGACATGTTGAGGATCTGCATTATGCATCAACAATGAAAGTGGGAAGAGTATCTTCCACTAGTAGTGCTTGCTTATAACAATGGGTATTAAGAATATTTGAAGATGAGTTCGTTTGAGGGATTATATGGGTGGAGTTGAAATAATCCTAGTAGTTGCAGTGGTCTAGTTAATAGTGTGTTGATTGTATCAGACATGTTGGTGGAGATGGAACAAAGAATGTAGGTTATAAAGAAGAATCTAAAGTTAGCACAAGATAGGTAGAAGAGCTATGCAGATCATAACATGTTGTTCTAAGAGTTCCAGGTTGGGGAACAAGTGTACTTGCACATCAAACCAAAGAATAGCTCCTTACGGATTGGATCATGTGCCAAGATGGCACCACGATTTTGTGGACCCTTTAGTATTATTGAGAGGATTGGGCTAGTAGCCTATAGACTTACAATGCCTCTGAAAATTAAATTACATGATTTTTTCCATGTGTCATTGCTAAAGAATTATGTAAAAGATGCCAATCATGTGATTGATTGGTCTATATTGCAGGTGGAACTAGATGGACAATTTTAATCGGAGCCTTAGTGTATATTGCAGAAAAGGTGCTTATGCTCCAAAATCGAGAAATCGAGCAAGTTAAAGTGCAGTGGAAGCACTTTAGGCCAGATGAAGCTATATGGGAGATCATAGATCAAATGTGGGCTATTTATCCTTCATTGTTTTCCAGGTTAGGAAAAGTAGTTTTAGTATGGTGTTTGGTATATGTATTTGCTATATGTTTTGGTACATGTTTGGTGATGTTTTAGTATATGTACATATGCATATGGATGTAAATACCACCATGAGTTATGTTATAAATCTCCAATAAGTAGTATGTGTGTCATGTCATCTATAGTTGTCATGTTGTTATGTTATCATGTTGGTTTTCTTCTTAGTAGCGTGATCATTGTAAATACTGCATCGATCTTTGTTATAAATCTCCATGGGAAATATGTTTTCTTCTCAGCAGTTTCAATGAGGTATAGGTGTGGTCGAACACCGAGGATGGTGTCCCCCAAGGGGGGGGTTATGTAATATCCTTGGTGAAAATTTCATGTAATAAAAGTTAATAAAGGAAAAAATAATAACCACGGTTAGTGGGACACTTATTCCAAGCTAAATGTTGGGCAAGACATCCTAGTGGGTGTTAATTTGGTTTATTATGGCTAAGAAAATTGGAAAAGGAAATGGCTAAGGCTTTGGAAAAGTAAAATATCATTTTTGGCACATTTATTTATGAAAATAATGGAAATTAGGAGAAAAGAAAGGTGAAAGGTCACAGGTTGCACATGATGAGGATAATGAAGGAAAATGAAGAAAATAGAGGCCTAATTGATAAAAAGGATTCTAATGATCAGTTTGTAACCTTTTGCGAGTTCAGTTTTGGAGCTCTCTCATTATTACCCCTCTCTCTCTCTTAGACACTTATAGTTTTATTGGAGCATTTTGGCATTGGATCAAGAAAGGCAAAGAAGCCAAGAGGAAGGAAGGATCAAGCAAGGAAGAGTAGGATCAAGCAACTACAACAATATTCTTTGTAGGTACTATTAGCCTCCTGTTGCAACAGGTGTTCATCTTTCATGATTGTCATTTTTTACATGCCAAATATGTCATACTTTGCATGCTGCAGTGTTCCATATTTCCAGGAGAAGCTAAAGAAGATACCATGAGAGTGTGCTAGTCCAAATGCCACTACTGTGTTCCAATTTTGATGAGTCTTTTCATTCCTAGAATATTTTCTATTTTGGGTAGGCCAAACAGTCTAATCTTGGCCTCCCTAGGTTTCAATTTCCCGTTTTAGAATATAGAGAACAATATTTGTCCAAACAACTTAATCTTGGTAGTTTTGTAGATAGGTAGAGAATCAAAGGAGCCCAACTGCTTAATCTGGGCCCTTGGCAGGAATAAGTGTAGATTTAGATAGGAAGACAGAAAAAAGAAAAATGGTAAAGTTGGGTCTGCAAGTCTAAGTGCACCCAAACCAAAAAGAAGAAAAATGTTAGGATAGTAGGCTGGGTAGGTAGTTTTTGAGGTTGCAGAATGATGATTTATGATCAATTTTGTGTTTCAAAGTGTTATATATTTTCAGATCACAGTCATGATGCAGTTTCATTTGGAGGAGCTCAAGCTGGACATCACTAACTCCCCCTTCTTCTTATTCCCTAAATCCCTTACTAACTTCCCCAAAGAGGTCAAGATCTGCTTGAGCCTCTTAGTTTCATCATTCTCCATATCATTCGCCTTGGTGAAGGTTTACTTCATCCAAGGATTCTCCATTTTTTTCCTCTATGAGTCATTTTTACCCCCTGAATAGCCTAAGATCCCTTACCTTAGCGCTTTCTTGTCATCTTCATATTAACTATTGACTGTATTATCTAACTCCCTAATCTGTATCCCCTTCCCCTACTAAAACTATGTATATAAATCCCAAAAAAATATTAAATATCCCCTCCCTGGCACTATAACCATATTTCTTCTAAAGTCTGGGAAATGATAGCCCATCTGGGGTTGTTTTAGCCCATCCGTGTCTTCGCAGGAGTTAGTTTGACACCTAGTCATGCTAACAACCATTTACCCCTAACCCTAAACCTACAAAACCTACTTTTTCACCCTTATCCTAAGTTTTTGTTTACAAACATTTAACCCCCACTCGCTAATAATCCCATAACCCACATGATAACATAACAACATGACAACTATAGATGACATGACACACAT
>Ga0181473_100345_pt1 | contig 10947 bp, 6 predicted proteins | sample In2P11_FD_119089 | JGI IMG/M metagenome (GOLD analysis project Ga0181473, IMG submission 119089) | Clean room microbial communities from NASA Spacecraft Assembly Facility at Jet Propulsion Laboratory, Pasadena, California, USA -... ... | reverse complement strand
GACTATATCTACCATGATAGAGATATGCTAACAGCTCTGATGGAGAGGTGGGACTCAAACTCCAACACCTTTCACCTTCCTACCAAAGAGATTACGGTCACATTAGAAGATGTTTACAAGATTACCAGGTTTCCCATCAGGGGCAAACTAGTGAACATGATTCCTATTTCCAGCATGGATCAAGCTAAGAGGTGGGCAATATGGCTAATAGGATTAGATAAGGTGAATCACAAGAAGAGAGGGATTTCCCTAATGAGACACATACCAAAGGATCCTTTAGCATGAGGTGAATTACAATTGAGGCTCCTCATTTCCTATCTTTTGGATGCTATCATCTACCTAGACAAGAGTAGCGAGACCTTCCCTGTGGGCATGGTTCCTATCATATAGGATATGGTGCTATATAAATAGCAGTATGCATGGTGTCTTGCGATACTAGCACAACTATATCATGACCTCCATGGCTTTACAAATATGGAGAGAGGAGGGAAGATAGTGGCTCACTTGATGATACTACAGGTGTGGGCCTATGACCACATCATCATTTCTAGATCGACCTCACTACCTCTAGACTAGCTAGATGATGCACCTACCTGGTAATTTTGGGCAACGATAGAGGGATTGAACTTTCTAGATGTAGACCTAGAGGGATGGAAGGTGCAACTCAACCTACTGTAGGAGTCATAGATATACTGGTGCCCATATCAAAATGCACCAAAGTGGTAGGAGGACATCCATGAGCTAGCATGGGTGAGACATTCTACTTATATATAGACATGCAGGGCATTGGTGGAGCCATATAGGCCAGAGTGAGTACTCCATCAATTCGGCATCCAACAAGGCATACCATATGATTGCAAGATAGTGGTGCACTACTACCATAGCAGGAACCTTTCAAAGGACTATGAGCCTATTCTAGATTGGGATTCTTACTAGGAATCCCCCAATGAAGACTCGAACTATGAGGCTAATGCTGACATAGATGGACCTAAACACACCAAGGATTACCTATACTGGTGGCGAGGATGTAGTCCTCACTACATAGGCATACATGACACAGACCTAGGAGAGGATAAGGAGGTCGATGATGACATAGGAGACACGCAGACTAGGTGGGACATCACCCCTACATCATCAGGATGGGATGGAGAATATAGCTCAACATATGCCCACAAGGAGTCTCAGGATGCAGGTCATGACGATAATGAGGAGATGAACCCTGATCAGGATGACTACGAGCTAGAATCAATGAAAGATATGGATGTTAATGAGGATGATGATGGTAACTTCTCTATACATTTGATTCCTTATGATTTTCTTTGTTTTTACATTATGCAAAAGACTAATAATGAAATATTCATGCTACTATATAGATGACCAGGATCCTGAGGTGGAGATAGCTAGACTACATGGATTGATAGGTCAAAAGGATGCAAATATCAAAGAGCTACAGAATCGGCTATAGTTTGAAGGGGGGGACTTCTCGATAATATACCAAGACCTACAGGAAGCAAACAAGAAGATCAAGAGCCTCTATGAGTAGCTACGCTAGGTTGAGAGGAAAATTAGTGAGGAGAAGGCACACACAGAGAAGTATAAGGCTAGGTGTGGAGGTGGTTCATCTAGCAGAGCTACTAGCTCAAGTGTAGGGGGAGGGGGTCCTTCTAGGAGAGGCTAATTGTAATCATGTGATCATGCTTAGCTGTATTGATATTTTTGTAAAAATAAAGACTTGATTTTGATAATGCAAAACATGATATTGATGTACCTATTTATTATCTCTTGACGTACACTATGATAATTATTGAATTAATATTTTGTGTCATGAACTAACCAATGAAAATACCACATACACTCTAATTCTTCACATTATGGGGAGACTATAGGTTCTGACCCTTTTCTAACTTTTTACCTGAGGAGGACTACTAAGGGTCCTCTTAACAATAATTACACTATCGATGCTCCTCTTTTGATGTCATGATGTTCCCCCCTTTCTTCGTCATGACCTCCATCAGCATATCTACCAAATGATACCTCTGAAGAGCCTAGTGCCCCCACTAGTGCTGGCTTCACCCTGCTATTTTTATGACTGTGCCCCAGGTATTCTAACCCCTTTAGCTACATGCTCTTGCAATAATAATATACCAGTATTATATTATGGCATTGTGTTCTTATATATCCCCAATTTCTCGTTATCAGCATGGATTGGAGTTTTTCTTTTCTCTTCAAGCTTCTCAAATGATATGGCCTTATTATCCACCAAATCCTAAATGATATCCCTAAATTTTTAACACTCACATGTTTTGTGCCCCTGACCTCTATGGTATCTACAAAATCCACCTGTAGTTCTAGTGTTTTTTTATTTACCATGGGTAATTGGATCAAACCTTTTTGTAGCAATGATTGCAATAGCTCATCATGATCTTCTATGACTTTTGTGTATACCCTAAGATTTTTTCATTTAGTTGAATCTCATGTTTTTGTTATTTTCGCAACTGTGTCTATCACTTTTTCTATGGAAAGCCTTCTCTCTTTTTTATGCCCCCACAAACCAATTTTCACCAGGTCGTTTTCTTTTTGGATTATTAACAAGATCATTTCTGGAAGAGGTTTCTCTAGATAGTTGAAAAACTCTAGTATCATCTCATCCCTAAGAGACTTAATTAGCATCTATTTTAATTTCTTCTCATTTAGTTTTATGAATATCACCACCTTTTTCCTTGCTATCATGAACTCATCAAAGGATTGCTTCTCTCCTTATCTCATTCTGGCCAAATCTATAAGGGTAGGTTTTTTCTTTATATTATGCTGATACTGTGTTATAAACTCTCATTTTAACTTACCATATCTAGTGATGCTTTGGTCCTCAAGATTGTAGAACCACTCAGAAGCTTCTTTCCTTAAACTACTCGAAAATAACCTAGCTAACATATCGGTATCACAAAGATGGTTGCAAGCTGATTCCTCAAAAATTGCAATATGCATTCTTGGATCACTTATGCCATTATACTTGCTAAAATTGATATCCTCTCCTTCCCATGTTCTTCTTCTAATTCTGGTGCAAAAGGGGTGACTTTCTTTTTGGTGCTCACTCTCTATTTTACCATGCAATAATGTTAGCTTCTTAAGCTGCTCATCCATTACGTTAAGTTACATCATTCTCTGCTTTAATATTACCTATTCATTTTGCTTTGCTACCCTATCATTGTTTTGCTCATCAGCTTTTCTTGTTTCTTTATTTTCATGATTAGGTCTATTTGGAGCAAGTCTTCCACTTTGATCTCTTCATTCCTGTATAAACCTTATTTCTAATTCTATGATGATAATATACCTCACACATTCTTGCACTTGTTGATAAGACCTTGTGCTCATTATCTTCTTGACTTCTATCTCTTTAATCTCCTTTTCCCTATCTGACCAATAGGGGTACCTGTTGATAAGCTCTTGTGCTATAGGATCAACTTCCAATTCTACTTCTGATTCACTACCTGATTTATCATCAAAATGTATAATTTCTTCATCTAAATGTTCACAGTTGATTTCCTGTATCATTGGTGCATGGCTCTTGCAATTTTCTCCAAGTGTAAAAGATGATGAAGGCTAACAAATATCTATTTTAACTTATTCAGGGCCAAAATCATTCCATCCTGAGTATAGTGCACAAAAGTTTACATGGCTTTCCATAGCACAAACAAGCCATGGGTGGTCCATTTCTTGCTTTCTTAGACCACGAGTGGTCCTATATTGATAAGGTGCGACACTTATCATGGAAGTTTTTCAAAAATAGATGCCCCAATGGGCAACCTGCAATTGTTAATGATCAAAAACTCATAAATAGTATTCAATGAATAAGCTATAGTGGGATCTCTAGAGAATCTATAAAATGTTCTGGGGTGCCTTATGAATTTTTGTACTAGTCTAAGTTTATCTTTAGTAAGATTTAGATCATTATATTTTTCAAAATGATATAGGGTTAATTGTCGTTCATTCTCAAGGGGATGAGTTATATTTTTTGAGACTTCTTCTTCAGTATTTTCATTATCTTTAGATTCCCCATGGTAGGATTCGTCATCTACTATTCTTATACATGTTTTGCTAAGATTATCATTGTCTTCAGAATCTCTATGATAAGGTTACTCATCTAAAAAATTTGTTTCAATAACCAAAGGAACACTATCTTTGTTTAACCTAGCACTTTTATTATTAATGTTACACCCTTCTATGATTTTCTTTTTCTTTTAGCTAGCTCAGGTTTTGATTGGTTTGACGGGAGGAGATCTAATGAATTGCTCTTTTTTTTTTTTTTGATCAGAAGTTGAGTGTTTCACATCGGGTTCACCAAATGTTTACAAATATTTTGAGCATGCAAATAAACAAGTAAACATATATTTACAAACCCAATATATTTGCTTGAAGCTACGGATAGCGATTTATAATACCATAAAAATAGCAAAGAAGATAACCAATGATTATACCAAACAAGACTGTAATTTGTATACTTACCTCTCAGAACGTACCCAAACTTGAAGAGTGAGCATGAAGGTGACACAAAGCAGAGCTATGACCTATGAAGATGCAAAAAGAGGACTGCAGGTGGTCCATTTCAATGGTGGAAGAGGGCTGGTGGTGTTATTGTTCAAGATAAGAGCATCAGTGGTCTTAATTTGCTAGTTTTTAACCTTCAAACAAATCTCAATACTTTCATATAATAATCTCAAATCTCAGTTTGATGTCAAAATTTGTCATCAATGTTAGCATAGCTCATGAAAGGAAGTACACAAACCATAGCCTTGAATGGCGGTATCAAGAGATACCTTAGAGGATTGCCACTATCAAGACCAGATATGGGATCATGTATCTCCTTGATGTGGACTTCATACTAGATCCCTATTTATATAGATAATAATATGCAACCCATGGGTTAGCATGTACCTACATAAATAGGGTTAGCCCACAACATATAACAATGTTCAAGATAATCATTGATATAATAGTCATATTCAAAGTAAGCATTGATATTATTTTATTATTTAAGACAATGTGGATATTATTGCATTAAACATTCTAGGTATGTATTGATGCAAGCAATTATTTCTTTAATGTATTAATTAAAATGCATAAATCAATTTTTATGTGATAAAAATCCCCTTATGATACCCTTAGATCCCATCTTCTAATGTAAGGATTAGATAGTATCTTGAACTATATCTCTATTGTACTAATACCTATCCATAAAAACCCTATAATGGATTCTATACTCCTTTGAATGTCTAAGCTACTATAAATGAGCTCATAAAGTTTGATTATCCTAGTGGGATTAATCAAAAATTGATTGAGATTTCCAAATTAAAAAATTGAGCTCCTTGATATCACCTAATAAATAATCATAACTTCAAACTTAAGGGGTTTATGTCTCCTCCTTTGGAGCTCCATTACCATGGGAAAAATCCTCCTCATCATGCACATACATTTTAGGAATATCCTCAAGCTAATCCATCTCTACATTAGGTATTTACTCTGTAGTTGTCCCTACACCCATATTATCCACTCTCTATCACACTCATCAACCCTTATCACCCTCCTTTACCTCTTCCATCTCAAATTCCCACCATGCACCAAAAATCTTAGTCACCCCAACATCATCATTATCATCAACCATCCTACTTGATGTTCTCATCCCCTATGGGATCTGACTTGGCATAAATAAGAGGCTCAAGTCTATCAATAGGTATGGTACTCCCTCTCATATCATATAGGCTTTGGAGGAACATATTGGACCAAGACAAACTATCACCTGACATGCTCAAATGAAAGGAACTCTAGAAACTCTATCCTATGAACACTAAGGACCTTAGCCTAATGGATGCCCATAAGCTCTGTATCCAATCCATCCCATGCTTGATACTATTAGTAAGGATGAAACTTGACATGATCAGGTATGAGTTGGATAATAAATCTATGATAATATCTAACATCTCTATGGATTCCATTAGTAGGATGAATGTAATAGTCATACCTCCATCTTAAAATCCCTAGTGCATAGCGAACATTATCTACAAATCTAGGGATAATAAGTCTTTGAGGGAATGTAATGGCTATGTGCTCATATTCCCATGCTTCTAATGTGATCATCATTATCAAAGAGATCCTTTATCCCTTAGTATAGAAAAATAAATCCCTATAGCACTTAGCTAACAAAGTGGGATCCCAAGCAAAGACTGTCCCATGCTGCATCATGTCTACAATCATTGGAATCAATAACCATGAGAACCAATCACTCCTAGTATCAAGAAAAGTATAACACTAAATCAACCCCATCAAATAGGAGAACCTAATGCTCCCCTATTGATCATCTCACCATATCCAGTAATATCTAATACCTCCTAAGATGATCTCGAATATGATGCTAGCCACTCTATCAGCCCCATACAAATAATAAATAGAATCTTGAGTATCATCTATATTAATGATGTGCTAAATTTGTTGATGGATTAGAAAATGATAAATTCAATAAATATTATCCATATTAATCATCATCTCCCTTGTCGAGAGATGGAAGGTAGAGGTGTTACAATCCCATTTATTAAGCAAAGCTACCATAAGAGGATACTCATATTGAATGTGACCCATGAAGAGTCCAACTCTAAATCCCATACCCTAAGGAAATACATGATCTGTATCACTAAGGAATAGGCATCCCTTGATAATAATGGTGGGATAATGACCCTTAGGGTCAAAAATGTCCCTAACCATAATATATTATATGCTAAGTATTTTTAAAAAAAATATTAACTTAAGGTTTGAACATCGATGACACAAAAATTGAGTTGCAAAGTCATTGGTGTCCATTGGCTAAACATTGATTTTGGTTGATAACTACGATCAAAAAAAAAATTTAAAAATCAAAAAACCTAAAAAAAGCTTAAAATAAAAAATTAAATGGTTAGAAAATATCTAAATGCTAAACTAGTCACTCCTATGGTTTTATTTTTTTCATTTTAGCTACAAAAATGAATATTTAAGAAAAAAATAAAAAGAGGGTTTTAAAGCCCTATCTCACCCCTGATAGGTCTCATCCTATTAATTGGTGTCCTCCTCAATGGTATGATGACCTACTAAAAATGAAAAATGAGCTAAATAGGGGGGTCAAATAGTAGAAAATATGCAAAGAATCGATAAGAGCTCTGGTAAACAATGTAAATGATAAATGAGAAAATGATAAGTCACTTTTATTTTTATTCATTCGTGGAATTAGACATCGATGATTTTAAGTCAAACATTGGAGACTTAAGTGGAATTTTAGTGACTTACATAAAACACTGGAGACTATTTAAAATTAAATTTTCAAAAAATAATAATAATAATAAATATTATAAACAAATAATTGCATCATGAATCCTTGATGGGAAAATCATCATTTTCACATGCCTCATCATGAGTCCTTGATGAGGTGACATCACAAAAAATTCCATCAAGAATCATTGATAGGATAATCATCCTTTTAATGTTTCTCATCATAAATCCTTGATGAGGTAACACTAAAAAAGAATGTGTCAAATTACAACAAGCAAGCTCCCTACTTGGCACCTCAACCAAAGTGACATGCTTAAAAGAGACTAAATCTCATGCATGATTTAAGCTTTCAAAAATAAAACATGACTTAAAACATAGTATGATATTTTACACAATATCATCATGTAACCCTACTTTTAGGATAAAAAGTAGAAAAACTTAATCAACTATATACACAAAATAAGCTTACTATCATGTACTCACTTTGGTATATGGAGACAAATTAGAGTCTCATCACATAACTGCCACAAAATAGCGTATAATATGGAGATAAACACAAGCAACATTTTGGTATACAACATCATTATTTTCAAAATGTGTCAAGTGCAAAATATTAGAACATGATTTAATCATGATTCAAATAAATAAGTTTGACTTATTCAAGAGATTATGTCAATTTAAAACATTGACCTAAGAGTTGAACACACAAGTTAGGAAACTTGGACACACCCACTTTTCAAATAAAGGAAATTTTTGAATTATTCTTCACTTTCATCAGTGGATAATTCAAAAAGGGATAAAATGTAGACATGCAAAAATGAGCTATCTTTTGAAAGTCAAAAGAAGGATAAAAAATGAAAGCATTATTAATAAATTTATAATAAATTAAAAATGATAGCGCATGACCTCTAAACATCAGCAACCTACATCAACTATCAAAATTCGCTCATAGGATGTCAATGAATTTGTAATTAGAAAAATTAAAATAAAATGGTGTGCTATTGAGTGATTCATCACTCAAATCCTTGGATCAAGGATGAGTCAATCAATTCCATAGCTTTGCACACAAGACCATGACCATTTTGGATCTAAATGAGCTTTTGGACTAGATTTTTTTCCTCTAAAATGTGAGATCTAACCAATTTTTAAATCTATAAATATAACCTTTAGGAATGAAGAAAAGGTCCTAAATTTGAAGTAAATTTACTCTGTATAAATTTTTCTAGGACTTTTGGAGAGTTAAGTGTTTTGATTACATGCTTATTTATTCATTTCATTTGAGTATTTTCATATTTTGATATGAATAAGTATATTTGATAGTTGCTTTTGGCATGTGCATAGGGTCCATATGTGCTGAAGTACAAAGTATTCAAGGTTCATTAAGGTGATAATAACCAAGGAATAAGAAATCTAGTAGAGGAAGAACATGGAAGAAACTAATAAAATCATATTCAAGTTGTAGAAATACTAATAACTACATATCAGATGCCTGCAACTAGAGATAAATATCGATGACTTCCTCCAGAATGTCGATAACTCTACAAAAGCCCAAGAGGTTGTAAAATAATACATTTTCATAAAATCTCTTCAAGCAAGGCATTGAAACTATTGATTCATTTATAAAACTATTTGATTCACCACATAAGAGTAATAAAATTTACATTGGTATTAAATGTGATTTATCTTGTTTACCAATAGGGTTACTTTTTTAGGTTGACATTTTATATCTAGGAATATAAAAGCTTCAATTGGTATCAAATCTTGGATCCTTGAGCCTCCAAATATTTAGATATACATAATTATAACTTATTGAAAATGTATATCTTAGGATATGAACTTGTTGGATAGATGAGACAAAGTAACCCACATTTGTGCTAACATTTGTGCTCATGTTAGGGATGGTATCTATGCTCAAAGAAATATCCACACTAGGATCAATGTAGCTTAGCATTCATAATCAAGATCTAATGGAAATATAATAATCAAAAATCCTAATATATCATATAATAGTGAATAGCAGAATGGCAAAGCTTGTGTGATAATCAAATCTCAATCTCAATAGGTGACATCAAAGAACACCTAAAAGTGGTAGTTGAGTGTGAATATTGAGATAAATATATGATAGCCTACTCATGTATATAAATCCTCCATTTATAGGCAAGTAATCTCCAAAAATTTATCCCTCAAAGCTAGCATTGATGTTGGGATACCTTACACAAGAAGAGAGAAAATTACATGAGAAGATATTCATAACAATTCATCATAATATATAATACATAATGATCTAATATAAATTTTAGCTTAATAATTACACCTAATGGTGGATAAATTTAAGTTTCAATAGATGCAAAAATAATAGAAAAATCAAAAATATATATTTTTTGAGATATTGGAAAACCCCCAAAAAACTTCTAATCTCTATAATATTACTATGTCTTGGCTAATCCAAAATATCTTTAACCTTATCAAGATAAATATTTATTTTTCCACCACCTATAACATCATGTATTAGATACACCAAATACTATTATCCATACTTACATTTATGTATTCCAATATTAACTTCTCTTTTCATAAAGTTTGTAGCACTTATTTTAAGTGTTCTTCCCAAGATTGAATATAAATCAAAATCTCATCCAAGTTAATAATAATAAAATAATTAATGAATGGTCTAAGAACATTACACAAGCCAAAATAAATTACTATCCCCTCATGAAACCCTTTCTTTAATTTGGAATCTATCTTCCATATAGCCTCCTCCTTGATTTACACTTGGTGATACACTCTTCATGTCCAACTTGGTAAAATATTTTCCCCCTTCTTATTAATCCATTACATAATTAGTTTGAGGTAAATGATACCTATTCTTAACAATAATTTTATTCAATTCACATTCTATAATTACTATCCTTATTTAGTACTAACACAATTGGTAAACTACTTGGTGATGTACTTGTCCTGATGACCCCTTGATCTAGGTTGTTCCAAATGTATTTTTTGATACTATCATTTTCTACTACAAAATTCCTATACAATACTATGTTAGGAAAAGGATCATCATCCTATAATCAAAACTTTTAGTCAATCTCCCTCTTAGATAGAAACCCCTTTGGTTCCCTCAAAAGTCTTGAAACTCTTACACAAGTTTTTACACTTGCTTATATTATTAATTACACCATGCAAATACCTTTATCTCAATTGAATTTTACTCTTACTATCATTGATAAGTTTCTTTATTGGTTTTCACCAAAGAAATATTCTTTCTATTTTTATGGTCATGATAATATAATATTTTTCATCTTTAATCAACCTACGCTTTTTTTTCTCCATAAAAAATAGCATCTCAATCAAACAAATAAGGATTACCAAAAACTACATAATAAATATCCAAGGGAACAACATCTATGATCATCTTATCAATGAAACTAATATTAATGGGAAAATTCAACTTACATTACTTTGTAACTTGCATCTTGGAAATATTATGGACCCAATCAAAACGATAGATGTGGATAGTTATAAATATTCAAACCCAAATTCTTCACCAATTCCTCAATAATTATATTCGCTTATGATCCTATATAAAATATTGAATCAATTTTTTTATTCTTGGACTATATTTTGATGTGGAAGAGTTGTGTTCTTTTCTTTTCA
>Ga0181473_100338_pt1 | contig 11032 bp, 10 predicted proteins | sample In2P11_FD_119089 | JGI IMG/M metagenome (GOLD analysis project Ga0181473, IMG submission 119089) | Clean room microbial communities from NASA Spacecraft Assembly Facility at Jet Propulsion Laboratory, Pasadena, California, USA -... ... | reverse complement strand
ATCGAACAATGTTGATAAAAGGTTGATATCTAGAGCATGAAGATTTGACTCAGCCATGAGCTTGGCTAAGCCCTGACCCATGATTAGCTTGGTGGGCCTGAACTCAAAATCATATTCTAATAATGTTGCTATCCATCTACATCTTCTACCTTCTAGGTTGTTCTACATGAGAACTTCTTTTACCACTGCATTAGGCACATAAGCAAGAGTACGTGAATGTAAAATGTAAACTCTAAAATCTTTCACCACTTTTACCAAAGCCAAAGCCTATTTCTCTATGATGTTGTACCTAAGGGCTACATCCCTAATATTACGATTGAAAAATGTTATTGGAATCTCGGTCTTATCCCTTTTCTACATCAAAACTATTGCCATGGTATGTTCAGAAGCAAAAGAGAATATTATGAAATCAATGGAGTAATTGGGATTGATTAAAACAGGGGAAGTGGTTAAGCCAAACTTTTCTGAAGGAAAGGACTTACAGTCTTCTTCAAACCACTTTAAATCATTATCCTCTTTCAACATATTTTTCAACTCTCTAAGATGTTCATCCAAACTAGGGATAAATCTGCATAAGAAATTCATCTTACCATTGAATGATTGGATTGCTTTCTTGCTGTAAGGGAAATAAATTTGTTGAATGGCTTCTACATGTGAAGGGTCAATTTGGATGCCATCCTTGGAGATGATGTGGCTGAGAAGTTTGCCTTCCCCCATGGAAAATAAGCTCTTCTTCTGGTTAATAGAGATTCTGAACTTTTTGCATTTCTAGAAAATAATTCTTAAATGATGTAAATTCTCATCATCTAAATGTTGAAAATACTGTCAAATCATGTAAATACACAACCAAGAAAACATGTTTTTCATTGGCAAAGGCTATGTCCATGGCACGCTGAAAAGTGGCCCTTGCATTTTGGAGATAGAATGGCATTTTTTCATATTTGAATGTGCCCCAAGGTGGGGTAAATGCCGTCTTGTCCTGATCATCCTCGTGCACTAAAATATGATTGTAACCAGAGTAGCCATCCAGTAATGACATTCAAGAAGTGTCAACAACTCTATGAAGGATATGATCCATTTGGGAAAGTGGATAATTATCTTTCAGAGACACTTTATTTAAGTTTCTGAAGTCTATGTAGAGCCTTATTTCTCCCGTCTTCTTTCTCACCAGAACTAGATTAGATATCCAATATGAGAATCTAATAGGAATAATGATGGCTTCCTTGAAGAGTTTGTTAACTTATTTCTCTATGGATGGAAACAACCTTAGGTTGATCCTTTTTAGCTTTTGTCTAAAGGGATTTTGATTGGGTTTTATTGGGATGGTATGCTGAATTATTTTCTTGTCATACCCCTTCAAATCTACATAATCCCACGTGAAAACATTAGAAAATGTAGACAATAAATGAATATACTTTTATTTTACCTCTGGAGATAATGATTTGGATAGCTTGATCATTTTTGGCTTATCTATTGTTCTGATGTTCATGTCTTTGACATCTTTCTCGATAGGAACCAAAGTAGGCTTCCTTGCTACATCATCTCAATCAAACAATTCTTCCAAAGCTATAAGACCTTTTGGAATATTGTTGTCCTTTAGTTGTAGTATATCAACTTCAGTTGCCTCGATGACTTGATCATCCTTGTCGTAAACTTCATCCATGGAACAATTCTCAAACTCTACTTCACTCTGAAGAAATTTATTTACCTGCTTATCATCCTAGAATACTTACCAATATTGCAAGTTATCGTGAACAGAGAGCCGGTGCTTTACATGAATCTCAAATTTCCTGTTTGAAAAGATGGGGATTTTGAAATTTATTGCAGCTATAGCCAATGAATCTGCCATAATATTCTAACTCCTTGGCACGATTGAAAGTGTATACTCAGGAAACATTCTAAAAATATCTAATATAACATTCCTATATTGTCTCATTCGAGGATGGTTAGCTTGATATTCACCTTTAACTTGCTTGATCACAAGTTATAAATCATCATACACAAAAATTATTTGTGCACCCAATGTTTTCAAGATCTTTAAGCTCATGATCAGTGCTTCGAACTCCACCTCATTGTTGGTGCAATCAAAAGCTAACTTGTACGAGCATAATCTAACATTATTTGGAACCTCCACTTGCTAATAAAGAGGACTTCAGATCCAAATGCCAATGCCTGCCCCATCTTTCCCAAGAGCATCATCAAAGTCCATGTTCCAAAGACCATGCTCCTCTTCCCAGTGTTGGAAATATGGTTTCTACTTTAGCTCAACTTTATGAACTTTTTCTTCATGCCTTTCTGTTTTAGGAAAAACTAGTGTTGATTTGAACTGCTAGTCCCACTAAGATGGCTAGATATCTTAGAAACAAATAATGAAAGCTTTTCAAGTGTTCCTTTAAGTGTGATAGATGAGAGGGAAGAAAATAGGACCAACCAGGATCTTCTGCTTTGATCCTAGCTTGATTTTTCCTTACCTTGATAGAATTTGTCACTCCTCTCCTACTTGTCCTGCTTCAAAGAGTATATGTAGAGTCAAAGTAACAGAAAACCATTAAATCATCTCCATATAAAACATCATAAACAATGCGGAATTAGAAACACATTGAGCATACAATTGCATTCATAAACAATAGTATTCACAAATACATGATTATATGGAGGAAAACTCAAAGAACTTTATTAATAGTAATGTAAGAGAGGATTACAACCTAGCTGTATGATTTGGCATCATCCTCCTAGTGTAGAATTCCTCTTCACCTCATGAATAAGCAAATCACCCAGCAATGCAATGTCTCTTCTTACCAACAAACCAACAACACTTCTTTACAAAATACAAAATTCCAGCCTCTAGATCTCTCAGATGAGGGATCCATTTATACATGTCTTGCAAGGGTGTGAGTTAGATTTGGGTATTTTATTAGTGTCATTTCACTGATAGTTCTTGATTCCACTTGGAGATTTCATTGATCTCTTACTCATCCCTAGGAAAATTCAAAGAGGCAAGTGTCACAGGAGAAGTTTCTGGAAGATTCCATGATCATCCACTTAGCAAACTTTCTCTGCCATTTGTCTATTCTCACTCATCGCACCCCACAGAAGGCCATTTTAGTATGCATCACACCTAGCCAGTTTGGCAGTCAGTATGCATCATACCTTGCCCATGGAGCAGTCTATATGGTCCAGTTTTGGCTAGTTCTGAGTAGTTTTTCAGGTGGAACTTTTTGGAAATGATGTAATCAATTGACCATGATCCTTTAGGGTATGAAACAACACTTTTAGGGGCTTAAGGAGCCCTTATTTTATGTACATATGAGTTTGGAGTTGCAGTGCCCAAATATGTCTATAACAGTTGCCCCTAAAGCATGAGGTCATAAATCTTCTGATGTCAGGTGAAATTCTTTATCATGAGGATCCAAGGTATTCATACTATAAGGTGACTTGTCTAAGATACATTACAATACATCATCATCATATTATTTTCATGATCTAGCTGAGGCGAGCATTCCCATGCTCAACTTTACAAATTAATTTTCATGTACATAGGATAGACAATCGTCTGCTATTGCAGACTGGTGATTCTTCGCATAAAGAATCATCTTCCCTAGCTTAGATGAATATTTGTGCAACTTCTGTATACAATTTATGTTTTTATTTTCCTGAATATATCACAACCTAGATGGATGAAACTAGATCCAGGGTCTTCAAAACTCATCCAATCTTCGCTTGATGTACAAGTCAATCCATGTGAAAAGATGTTCTGAAGTTGAACATGGAAAGACATCGCCTGATTACCAGCCAATAATGTAAGCTATTAACAAACATAAGAGGAGTCACCGATAATGATGATGACCCTCAAGGTACTACAGTACAATTCATGTGGTGTGAATATATGAGCCGATGTCGAACACCACGCAAAGTCTTTCAGTCGAAGGTCATTGATGTAAACCTATCGCCGGAAGTAAGAAAGTTGCCATTGAGGCATGCAAGCTTCAAAGTACTGAAAGGGTTGTTTCTAAGTCAACTTCTTGGATAATGAGTTGATGTCGACAAGAAGTGACCTGTCGTAGGAGGGCCTTGATGTATCCCACATATACAAAGCGAAATGGAGCAAATGATTTTTGTAGAGATGAAAACGATCTGATGATATAAGGTTCAAGAATGGCAGTCATGAAAAATGAAGGGTGGAAGTATTGCAGTGGATGAGGCGTTTGCTGGATGGTGAATTCTCTTAATGACTTCTCTTGAACATATTGGCGACATTGTAGCATTAACCCCATGGATGGTACGAAGGACCAATAGTGATGGTGAATGAAAAAACCCAACCCAACTCAATCACGGCGATGGAGTGAAAGTGTCATGTTCAAGAGCGACCTGCTACCAATAAAGATCTTCAAGTTTTCTTCCCACTTTTCCCCAATCATTGCTAACCAGTACCTCTTTATTTTTGACAAGCTTGAGGAGGATAACATATGCTTGGTCTATAATTTTCCCTTTGAGCAAACCTGTCGCTTTGTGTTTAGCGAGCCTAGCACCAGTGAGACTCATTCTTGTCTGGATGGACAAGTTTGTCACTATTGTTTTAATGAGTTTAACGACAAAGATAACTCAGTCCTTTTCATGTTTAAAGAGTTTGAAAAGGGACGAAAAGGAGACTCTAATAGTACTTTTTTGTGGCATAATCCCTTAAGTCTGAAAAAAGTATAAAATAATATGAAAGGGATGTCTTTTCGATTTCTTTAACGAGCAGACAGAGACAATCACTCGATATTTTTGTTTAATAATCCCTCAGGTCCAAAAAGATTAAAATAAATGAGAGGGATGGCATTCCTTCACTTTAACGAACTAGAAAGGCCAATAGCTCGACAATATTTTTATATTTAACGAGTCTAAAAAGAGTTTAAAAGAGGCTCATTTTTTAAGTAATAAGTGGTATTTCTAGGTAGCAACTAGTTCCAGATAAGTTTGGAACTTCTCAAAACATGACAGTGTGAAGAGGGTGGTAGTCAAAATCACTCATCGTAGATGTTACTCAAAAGGGTAAACAATAAAGTGGAAGCGTATGGTCAACCAAATGAATGGAGGTGATGGTAGGAACACAACCAGGGTTCAAAAAGGTCGATAGAAAAGCGATCACAAAGGTTATTTACCAAAGGCGGGTTTATTTTTTAATGAGCTTGATCCTTGTGCCAAGATGTGCTCAGTGTAGGTTGATTTTTTAATGAGCTTGAACCTTACACGAACATTGCTCTTGCCAATCTTTTGATAATTTCTCTTGGTAGATTTATTTTTTAATGAGCTTGAACATGTGCTCATGACCTTTTTATGCAGGCTAGAAACGACCGAGCTACAAGGTTAAAGGGTTGAGAACCTACAAACTAAGAAAATCAAAGGTTGTTTTCACTTGCATGTAAAGGTTTGCATGCCCCCAGGTGTTTCATTAAAAGGAGAGTTTCCAGGTTACTAAATGGAAGTCCCTATGATTAGGTATGATTGTTTCTGTCGATAGACAAAAACTCTTCTTTTGCTTTGTCCATCGAAATAAACAAAGGTGATTGCTGTGAGCTTCCAATCATATAATGTATGAAGGTGAATGTTGTGAGATTCCATTCACAATCGTACAAAGGAAATAAGTGCGTCAAACTGATTACATAACCTATACGGGAATGTTATTTGGTCCAAGTATTATGATCTTTCAAGAAAATCTCTCTTTTCCTCTGGGTTTGCCTGCCGATGCAGACTAGGGTGCATGCCCCCTAATCTTCATCACACTCACAGAACTACTCATTGTAATTAGGTGGATGGAATGAAGGTTGAAGAGACATTGATGATGCGAAGAGACCATTTAAGGATGATGGTTGATTCATAGCTGTGCTTGAACCAGGAAATGAAAGATGGTCAACAAGTTGCACTAGTCTACCTTCATGTGGAAAACACATCACTCGAAAGAATGTGGAAATGATAGCTTCCATGCTATATATATAGTCACATCCAAGGAGTAGATTGTAATCTAGTGGACCTTAGACTATCATCACATTCAAATGAACAATTTTTTTTCTCAAAGTTATCGGTAACTTTGGAAGGATCCCTAATGGTCGATTGGTTCCTTTGTTGAATCCCGCCAAATTTTGTTTTTCAGGAAAAAGTGATGGCGAACCAAGCGCTTTCCAAGCATTTGAGGAAAGGATACTCACCGAAGCCCCTTCATCTATGATAGTGCCAAACATGATCATTTTGTAAACTTGTACTATGATTCGGAATGGTACATTAGATGGAAGGCAGGGTTTTGCTAGCTAATTCCAATCAAAGAAAATGACTAGACTACTTGGAGGAGGTACCAGATAAATTTCTAGACAAGTTTCATGAACTGGGGGGGTCTCTTCTTGTTGTAAAGGAATGGGTGGATTTCCACCAAGTTCATTAGACTTTGTATCGACAAAAAGATTTTGAATGGTGTTGTTCTCATTCTCTTTTGGAATTGTATCATCTGAAGGTGGGCCTTCTGAAGGCAAGACTAGGTCGACTACCATCTCAACCAGTTGACTTTGGTTCTGTATGGACTCAGAAGGTTCACTTTCAATGATATACGATTCAATCGATAATTGAGTTATGTCAATCAGGTTTTCAACTAGTGAAGGACTTGGCAAGAGTTTTTTGTATCCAAGTGGATGTTGCTGCAATGAAGCAGGATGGTTATCCAAAATGCTTTTGGCTTCGTCTAGAAAAGGACAATGGTGAAGAGTATGATCACATGCACATAACCAACATGGAACTCTGACTTTTCCTTTCTATCTATTGACTTTGTTTTCACTAATTGATGGTGTAATGTCAACCTAACTGTTAGGGGTTGATGACACCAGATGGTGCAAATGGGGAGACCATTCTCTCAAGATCTATGGAATGCAAGGGCAATCTTAATGGTAGTGGTCTCCCTTGCAAATTGTGCATGGAGTTTTTGGCTTGGAACGTTTAGTGTGTGGATTTTCACCAGATGATGAATTGTTGTTCCCTTGTTTAGCTGGCTTCTTCTTCTTCTCCTTCCCTTTCTTTTTCTTCTCAGCTACTTGGTTTTTAGTGTCACTAGTTTCACCAAGCAAAGAGGAAGAAGGGGAAGGAGAAACAAATGAAGTAGAAGGTGAAGGGGTAACTTCAGTGCCATTTGGTTTCTGATTAGCTTGTTGAATAATTACAGTGTTTTGAATGACAAAGGTCGAGAAAAGCCATACCAATAGGCCAATTATGATTCTTGGAAGGGATAATGTAGCCATATATGGAGAACCAATATCTCCCCAAGAGGAGAAAGGACTAGGATTCCCTCCAAGAGGGATTCCTTGATTGGTAGACTCCATTATCTCAACCTTAGATCAACGAAGGAATAGGGATGTTATTCCAACTAAAATAAATTTTAAAGACACTTTGACGCAACTTACTTTTTCAATTTTTAAGAGTCGAGAAAAAGCTAAAGGTGACTCTGGTCGCCTTCGATTTTTCATGAGCCTGAAGTGACAAGTGCTCAGATGGACCTTTTCTTTTAAGGAATCGAAAAGGAACGAAAGTGACTACTCTAGAAATATAGATAAAGGGATTACCAAACCAATTGCAAAACTGCAAAATACACCTTGGTGATAAATGATAGAGAAATTACCAAGGACTTATGTACGGTAGTCAATCTTCCCGAATGCTGTGTTAAGAGCATTGCGATCGATAGGGTGGCAGACACGGCTTCATAAGGATAAAGGATACCAGCCTATTGTGGTCTCCCAACATATACTCGATGGTCCGGGGAGCACAAGTCCATACTGGCACTTGTCGTATCAAAGAGGAGGAATCACCCAACCTTCAATGAAAATGATAGTTACTAGGTTTTACGATGCCGGAACACATCTCTAGCCTAGACTTCTAGATGTGTTGTGTTAGGTTCCAAATCATTTTTATGTTCATTGAGATTTATTTTAGAGTTGATCTTGCTTAGAAGTTTGTCTTTCAAGGTTCACCGCATGATGTAGATGTGAAATTCCTAAATATGAAATCTAAAATGATAAACAGTCGTTTATGTTCTTTTAGCAATGAAAATCCTAGCTACTAAGGAAAGAAGAGTATGACTTTCTTTCAGCAGAGTGCATAGAGCACACACTAAATGCACTTTCCTAAATCAAATTTCGCATGTAGTCAAAATGCAAATGCACATGCATGTATTTGTTTCTGTTCCCTTAATGTGTGAATGCCAAAAAGGAAATCTAAGTACAGATCTGAACTATTTTCTTTCAAAGTGACATTTCTAACAATTTATTTTCAAAACAAAAGGAAGACTAAGACAACACTTTTTGATTTCAAAATGAAAACTGTAAAATGACACTTAAAATACTAATAACTCAAATCAAGTACAATGACAAAAGTACAATCAACTATCTAGAAGAGGAAGACTTTACGACACTCTTCTTTTGATTTAAAATGACAATTACGACACTTGCATCAAAAACAACAGTTCGATTAGGCTACTTTCGACAAAGGAAGACTGTAAATGATTGATAAATATAGAAAAACATTTACAATTCCTAACTGATGGAGGCTAAAATATGTGAAGGAAGAAGGTTTTAGCAAGAAGATACTAATCATGTACAACAAAACTACTGAATAAGGCTGAAAACAAGGAGGAAAAAACCAACTTTCAGAGAAGAAAACAGTATCACTCAATCATCGTACCTACAACACAGGGAAATAGGGATGCATCTCAGCTACAACACATGGGAGGTGTGATGCATCTAGGTTGCACAGTTACAGACGGTGCGATGAGCCAGGGAGCGAAACTGAGCTTGGTTTTTTCTCAAATTTGTAGCTAAGTTCAGTGATTTAGGCTGAGTAATGATGGACAGTAAAAACAAAGCATAGGGGTAAGATTTGATGAGGTTCTGAGCTACCACAAGGGCACTTAGAATGATTTGTAAGTCAGATGTTTAGTTCATAAACCAACCTAGTGATTGACTAAAGCAGCATTCATCTACTACGCAATTGCATGGAAAAGGCATTTCAAAGGCTACCTGGCTAAATTCAGGCTTTGTTTGTAGTTTATAAAGCAAACAATAAACAAACAAAACAAACTATTTGGTCCTCAGTGGAGTCACCATTTTGTTTCAGGGAAAACTAGTGCTGATTCGAACTACTAGTCCCACTAAGATGGGTAGCTATCTTAGAAACAAACAATGAAAGCTTTTCAAGAGTTCCTTTAAGTGTGATAGATGAGAGGGAAGAAAACAGGACCAACTTGGATCTTCTGCTTTGATCCTAGCTTGATTTCTCCTTTCCCTGATAGAATTTGTCACTCCTCTCCTACTTGTCCTGCTTCAAAGAGTATCTGTAGAGTCAAAGTAACATAAAACCATCAAAGCATCTCCATCTAAAACATCATAAACAATGCCTAATCAGAAACACATTGACCATACAATTGCATTCATAAACAATAAGATTCATAAATACACGATTATATGGAGGAAAACTCAAAGAACTTTATTAATAGTAATGTAAGAGAGGATTACAACCTAGCTGTCTGATCCAACATCATCCTCCTAGTGTAGAAGCTCTCTTCACCTCATGAACAAGAAAATCACCCAAAAATGTAATGTCTCTTCTCACCAACAAACCAACAACACTTCCTTACAAAATACAAAATTCCAACCTCTAGATCTCTTAGATGAGGGATCCATTTATAGATGTATTGCAAGGGTGTGAGTCAGCTCTAGGTTTTTGATTAGTGTCATTCCACTGATAGTACTTGGTTCCAATTGGAGACTTCATTGGTCTTTCACTCATCCCTGGGCAAATTCAGAGAGGCAAGTGTCACGGGTGAAGTTTCTGGAAGATTCCATGATCATCCACTTAGCAAATTGTCTTTGCCATTTGTCAATTCTCCTCATCGCACCCCACAAAAGGCCATTTCAGTATGCATCACACCTAGCCAGTTTGGCAGTCAGTATGCATTGCACCTTGCCCATGGAGCAATCTGTATGGTCCATTTTGGCTAATTCTGAGTAGTTTTTCAAGTGGAACTTCTGGGAAATGATGTAATCAATTGACCATGATCCTTTAGGGTATGAAACAACACTTTTAGGGACTTAAGGAGCCCTTAGTTTATGGACATATGAGTTTGGGGTTGCAGTGCCCAAATATGTCTATAACACTTTCTGAATTTTCCATTACCTTTTTTGATGGTTGTTCTGAGCTTTTCTCTACCTTGTCTGATGGCTGTTCTGATGAACTTGGCAGATTCTCCTTTCCCTTATCTAAAACTACTCTTATACAATCTAAAATATCTGGTACATCTTCTATTTCTACAAGTTGACTTTCGACATCATTCAATCCACTATCATTACATAAAATAAATTATTCTAATTTTGTATGTACAACATTTATCAGATGATTATTTGGCCTCTCCTTGCTAGGATTTGCTCTAGGGATACTACCAAATCCTTGATTAGACCAATCCAACAGACCTTACCGAATCAAAAGAGTACAAGTCATGTATGGACAAGTTATATCTAGACCCAACTTTTCCATGATGGCTTTGGGCATTAGATTATGGGAGACTCTAGAGTTAAGCATGGAATTATGAAGGATGCACTGATGGATTCTCAGGCAAGTAAAATGGAGGAACCTCGCTATCTTCTAATTGACCATCTATGGTTGGAATAAAAATCAATTCAGGTTGGTCATCCTCAACATTAACCATGTCGGACAAAGGATCAACTTTCAACATTTTAACTATATGAGACTTGTAATGACTATTTTTTACTAGTTTTGTAAGAGGGATTGACATTTTTAACTTTGAAATTTCAGTTTCCAGACTAAATGAGCTAGATTTATCTACCTCTTTTTGGATGATTTCTCTCTTCTCAAGTTGATCTTTTGATGTATGATCCTTCTTCTGACTGTCATGTTCCTTGCTCGGAGCGCTTGTAGATGGCTGGTTGACTTTGTTTTGTTTAGCTGTCGTAGGCTTTTTACCTTTACTTTGATTAGCTTGAGGATTTATTTTACGTTGGGT
>Ga0181473_100119_pt3 | contig 11053 bp, 9 predicted proteins | sample In2P11_FD_119089 | JGI IMG/M metagenome (GOLD analysis project Ga0181473, IMG submission 119089) | Clean room microbial communities from NASA Spacecraft Assembly Facility at Jet Propulsion Laboratory, Pasadena, California, USA -... ... | reverse complement strand
ATATATTTATTTATTTATATTTCCATTTAGACATTCACGTGGCATTTTTAAATGATAAATAAATTTATTATTATTATTTTAGTTGCCTCGTAGATGTGTATTGTGCCAACTGTGCATGTCGTTTGTCACATAATTATTTTCTGTTAGTGAGCTAACGGTAGAGACTAAATTGATTGTAAGAAGGGTGATTTCATGGTGAAAAGTGCATATTACATCACCCTTGGTCTGGTGGAAGTTGATGAATCTGGTGAATGCTCTTCTGGTGACCCAAGAACCCCCCTATGGAAGAAAATGTGGCATCTGAAAATTCCAGCAAAGATAAGAATCTTCGCGTGGAGGACCTGCATGAACGGTCTTCCCACTAGACTAAACTTAAGTAAAAGGGGAGTAAACATCAGCCCCCCATGTCCTATATGTGATCAAGAAACGGAATCCATAACCCAAGCTTTATTTCAATGTGAATCAGCATTACAAGTGTGGGATAGATAGGAGGGGTGCCTGGTGAATATGCGTGAATGTCAGCTCGACACCACAGATATTGCTCTAAAAATTCTGAATGATGGTACTTGTAACATCCTGGACAATCTGGTACAGCAGAAACAAAAATGTCTTTGAGAATGTTAGGCACTCAGCTGAACAAATTTGGTCCTCTGCAAAAACTATTAGGTGGGAGTTTAAAGAAGCTACGGCCTTATGGTTACAAAACCAAAATAACGAGGCGGCTAGGTGGGAGGTTCCACCATCAGGTTGGACCAAAATCAATGTGGATGGTGCTACATCCAATGATGGGCGCCCATCTAGTATTGGGGTTATAATTAGAGACAGTAAAGGAGAAACAGTGGCTGCCTTCTGTGAAGTCCTCCAAGGCCAATATTCAAGCTTGGAAACTGAAATTGTGGCTTTAGAAAAATGGATCCTTTTGGCGAAGTAAATGGCACTCACACAGGTCATTTTTGAATCTAATGCTCTTACAATGGTCCAAGATATTCTGTCAAAAGTATCAAATGGCTGCCTAGGCCACTTATATCAGGGCATTGGGGACCTCCTTAAGTCCTTTAGGAGCTGGAAGATTTGTCATCTGAGAAGAGAGCACAACAGAGTGGCCCATGAGTTGGCTCATTATGCTAGATATTGTGAATCAAATCAGGTGTGGAAGGGGTGTACTCCCCCGAGAGTCCTACACCTAATCCAAATGGAATATATCTAGTCTGGTGTTTGTTTGTGTACTATGTTGTTCCTTTTCTTGTATCAATGAAGATTATGATTTTCACATTAAAAAAAAAAATTGAATAGTCAAAAGTTAGAACTAAGCATAAGTGGCGAAAATGGGAAAACTAATTTCATTTTTCTAACTATCTAGTTAGTAGGCAATGTTTTCAAACTATATTTTTTACTAGCATCTCGAGTCTAAGAGACTCGATTTTGGCCTATAAGTCGAGTCTCAAAGACTCGATTTCCATGGTCTGATCATGTCTGATGCGGCATCTTTTTTTACGTGGCGACCACCTAGAAATCGAGTCACTAAGACTCGATTTATAAACCAAAAAAATTAAAAAAAAATTTAAGTCTCAAGTCTCTCATGTACAAGCCGAAACACCCAAAAAAAAAAAAAAAATACAATCAGATTAGAGAGAGAGAGAAAGAATCTAAGCTCACCTCACCAGCGCGGCTTGGGTTGCACGGCTTAGGTCTCGCGCGGCCTGGGTTGCGCGCGACCTGGGTCTTGCATGGCCTGGGTCTCGACCCGATCCAGTGAACCCACAGCCACCCACATCCAAACAGAAGCATGAGTGTTAGGACATATGTGTGTTCACTTGTTAAGAACTTGTTAAGAACATATGTCACTTATTTATGTAAATTGGCTAATCCTTTTGACAAAACGCACTCTACTTGTAATTGGGTAGTTCTAGGTGTTTTTAATACTTCAAGAAATAAGGTTTCAAGATCAAGTGTTGAAGTCATCAAGTCTGTCCAAGAAAAAGCAAGCTGAAGTGAAAGTTCATTAATTCTCGACACCTTCTCGATAGCTACCTCGACACCTGCTATCTATCGAGAATTACAAAATCAGTTTTTCTGATTTGATTTCCTTGGGATCCGTGAATATGCTTTTGGGCCTTCTTTTCTTCTAACCCTAAACATATAAAAGGATTCTTTCAAGATCCATCAAATTGTACACAAGTTGCAAAAGCATTGAGCAATCTCTGTTTAAGCAAATTGTGATCAAAAGACAAAGTTCTTAACCTAGTTCATATTCTCTCAAGAAGTTGCTGTGTATTTGCACCATAGGGTTTTGTAACCAAGCATTTTCCTGATCTTCATCGTATAGGATGAACTGAAGAATTTTGCAGCCAACCTCTCCTTCTTAGTTGGTGTTTGAAGTCGCGTACTGGGATTAGCGCATTGGTTAGTCACGTACTTGGGAGCCGTGCATCAAAGGTGGAAATTGTCACTACAGATCAAGTCCAATTGGGTATTGGGGTAAGGGTTCAACTGTAGGTTGGTAAGGTACTTGGGATTCCTTTACTTGTAACCGCTTGATTTGATAATAGTGGAGTTTCGGGAGTGGTGACCTGAAAATCACCCGGTGGGGTTTTTGCTGTTAGGGTTTTCCCCATTCGTAAACAAATCACTGTGTTATTTATTTTCCGCTACATATTTAGTATTTGGTGATTTATTTGTGCTTCCACGTATTTGCATGTTAAATTGATTAATTAATAACTTGGCTAATTAATTAATTAGTTTAATCACAAGGGGTCATTCTGTTTGTGGCCTATCAAGTGGTATCAGAGTAGGCACACTCTGATTAGGTTTAATCTTTGCTGTGTTGATCCATTGACCCCTGTTTGTCATGGATAGAGGATAGTCATTAATCATACCTCCTTTATTTGATGGCACTAACCATGCATACTGGAAAGTACGCATGAGAGCTTTCTTGCAGTCTTTAGATGAGAAGGTGTGGCACGCTGTAGAGATTGGCTGGACTAAGCCAAAAGAGGAACTGGCCGATTGGGATGATGCTAAGATCAAGGCGGCCAACTTCAACAGCAAAGCGCTAAATGCCCTATTTAGCACAGTCACCAATGAGGAGTTCAAGAAGATATCCTCAACTGAAACTGTTAAGGAGGCTTGGACCATCCTCCAGACAACCTATGAAGGAACAAAGGCTGTCAAAGATTCAAAACTTCAGAGGCTCACTACAAGCTTTGAAGAAATTAAGATGGAGGAGGATGAGTCGTTTGATGAGTTCTATGCCAAGCTCAAGGACATAGTGAACTCAGCCTTCAATCTTGGGGAAACCATCCCTGAACCCAAGATTGTAAGGAAGGTGCTCAGATCTCTACCTGAGAGATTCCATGCCAAGATTACGGCAATAGAGGAATCAAAGGATATAGACAAGATTCCTTTGACTGAGCTGGTTAGGAACTTGCAAACCTATGAGATAGGGTTATCTAGGATTGGCAAGTCAAGTAAAGGCAAAAGCATGGCCTTGAAGGCAAAGAGCAGTGACACAGATGAGTCTTCCGATGATGAAGATTCCAAGATGAAGTCCTACATCACCCGGCAATTTAAGAAGTTTATAAAGAATGCCAATGGAAGGAGCTTCGACAAGGACCACAGGCAGTCCAGTTCTTCTTAGTTTAAAAGCCAAGACAAAGGGGAGAAGGATGCTAAGGAGGGCGGTCAGTACACTGTTCCTGCAGGACCAAAGTGTTTTGGATGTCATGGGTTCGGACACATGAAACATGAGTGTCCTACATATCTCAAGAGCATTGGGAAAAGCAAGGCACTTGCTGCAACCTTAAGTGACACTAAGCCTGAAGATGATTCCGACAATGAGGATGACGGAATCTTAAATGCCTTCACTGCCACAGTCAATCCTACTGAAGGGATTATTGAAGAAGTGGATGAAGAAGAAGAACTGGTAGAGTCCAAATTGGAGAAGATGGATGATCAAGATGATATCCATTCAGCCTATGAGAAGCTTTACAAGCTCTCTGAGAAACATGAGAAATTATATAGGCTGGCCACCAAGAAGCTCAGTGATGTGGAACTTGATCGTGAAGAGTTGTCCACAAAGTTTGATGAGGCGAATCAAACTATTGGAGTACTAAGATTTGAGAACAACTTTTTGGCTGAGAAGACCAAAAAGCTTGAAGCGGAGCTGTTTCAAGTTAGAGCTCAACTGGAGAGGACTTCAAGTGCAAAGCTTGATGAGATGCTTAGCAATCAGAAATCTACTTCGGATTGAACTGGCTTGGGGTATAGTCTTTCTTTCTCTAATATTGCTTCTACTAGCAATACTGTTTTTGTTTCTCCCGCTAATAACACTGAAATTGAGAACACTGAGGTTAAAACTGAATTAGCTAGTGAGAACCTAGACAAGAATAAATCTATCTTAGGAACACCGTCTAAGCAAGATAAGAAAGATGCTAAAAATCCTAGGGCTAAGAAGGCTAACTCTCAAAAGCCTAAACAAAAGAAGCAGCATCTCTGTCATCATTGTGGAGCTACCGGTCATACTCGACCAAATTGCTATAAGTGGTTAGCCACTCAATAGAGCAATGGCATGATAGCATCTGGAAGCCAAAATCAGATTCAATCCTCTCTTGCTCCTCTTGGAGATCTTCTAAAAGCCCTCATGTTCCTTTCGAACTTGAACGGTCTGAATTCTTCCCCCTCACCGCCGGTTCAAGAGTTCAATCAAAGGAAAGATTCTTCCAAGGTGTGGAAGAAAAAGGACTCTAAGTGATTTCATCACTTTCTTTTCCCTTCTTGTTTTTCTTGTTTGTTGCATTGCTTGTGTGTTTTGCATTTTTGCTGAGTCAGTCTAGTTTTTGCTTTGCTTTGATAGCATGTTTTTGTTTGTTTATTTTTAGTTTTCTTTATTTTGTTTTTGATATAAAAAAAAATTGAAAATTGAAAAATACAAAAACATTGTGTGTTTTGTGTACTTTGGTATTTTATGTCCCTTGGATGGCCAATAAAACAAAGTTTTCTAAACTTTGTATCTCTTGTAACTTAGATGAGCATCTCTATGCACAACTAAGCAAGTGAGCTTTGTGGCTCTTGTTTGTGATGAGTAAGATTAAGTTATCTCTTAAACTTAACACTCATATCACTCTTTTTGACGGGTAGGACTAGAAAATCCTAAGAGAAAGGCATAAATGACCATCTCACCACTGTTGCCCGCCAATCATAGTAAGACACATGTATGCTTCGGCATAGCAAAAGTGCAGTGTCAAAGACATCCGTATGCTTCGGCATAGCAAAAGTGCAATGTCTATGCTTAACATGTTGGGTATTTCTTTTCTCTCTTTATGTGCCCATGCATGATATGCTTAAAAGAAAATATGCAAAGAAAATATAAAGCTAAAAGATTAAAATGCTTTAAATATGATTGCAAGCGTGTTTTCTAGGAGATATGGGAGTCATAAGATGTACCTCAAAGGTGATAGTCTCCATCAAACAGTTATGATTGTGTGTGAGTTAAAGTTATTTTCTCATATCTCAGATCATCATAACATGTATACACTTATGCAATCTTGCGATGTTTTTCACACACAACACGCAACATTCTTTGCTACTTTTGATACATGTGCAGGTACAATGTAATTTGTCCATCACAAGTGTTTACATGTGCTAATGTATGCTCACTAAACTGTCTTGACTTTTTTTTGAAATATAAAATTGGTTAGACTTATTTAGTGTGTGTGTGTGTGTTTTTGAGGATCCATGTGATTGAATTTTTGTTGAGAGATGTTTTTGAGAGCTTTATATGTTGAGTGGATCATTGGTTGAGGTGCTTATTGGATTGCATTCATGTCTGTGTTTTTCTCTTCTCGAAAAACTGTTTTTCACTGATGGCTCGACACCTCCTCGACACCTCCTCGATACCTGGTCATCTGTCGAGCTACTCAAGCTTTTTCTTATCGCAATCTCGACACTTGTCTCGACACCTGGTGGATCGATTGAGAAACCTTCTATCTTCTCGATATCTACTCGGCACCTCGTCGATCGATCGAACTTCTTATCTCTGAATTTGGTCTTGTATCTCGACACCTCTCGACACCTGAAGCTATCGAAGGCAAAATTTTCGACACCTTCCTCGACAACTTCCTCGATACCTCTCGACACCTCAGCTGTCGAGAATTACTGAAGTGTCTATTTAAGCTCCTGTCGCAATTCTGATTTCATTTCCTCGATCTCTCTCGATCTGTCCGACGGCTTTTCACCTCCCAACCAAGTTTCTTTCACTCAAATCTTCAAATCCCCTGCATTTTCGGTCTTCCCTTGCTTCAATCACTTGGTAAGATCATTTTTTCCCTTCCTTTTTCATGCATTTCATGTTTTGAAACCTAGGTTTTGGGATTTTTGGAAATTTTTGGGGTTTTTCAAAATTGATGAGTTTTTCTTCAAATTTTGCGTTGGGTTTGCACTTAAATGTTTTCAAAATATCATACATTGCATTTCATGTGCATTAGAATGGTATTTACATGCATTTAGATGTGTGCTCTATGTTTGTGTGCTGCTAGGATTGGATTGGGCTGAGCCCATGATGTTTTTTTCCTTTGCATGTCACATGCTCATGCATTCCCATGCATACGTACCTTTTGTTCAATATATTTGATCTATTTGAACTGTGTTGGGACTTTTCTGATTGTCTCTCTTTCTATCTCTTTCTCATTCTTTTACGTTAGTAGTGTCTATGGCACCCAAACATAAATCCACTCCTGCTCGGAACCCTCTGCGTTTTGGAGCTTCCTCTTCTTCTGACTCTGCTCCTCTTAACCTTCGGTTCCGTGATGGAGATGCCCACAAGGCATTTTCGGAGAAATTTTCTCGACGTGGTGTTCATTCAGAACGCCAAGCCATTCTGACGGACTTCGCCGACACTGACCTTCCCTCTGTCATTCACAGTAGGGGATGGGAGTCACTATGTGACGTCCCGGTCACTTGCCCTCTCGTGCTCATTCAGGAGTTTTACTCCAACATGCATAGGATAGATCGTTCAGTACCTCTCTTTTTCACTCGCGTTTGAGGTACGCGCATTCCTGTCACACCGCAGCTTGTTGCGGATGTGCTTAGGGTACCTAGGATAGATTTTCCTGATTACCCTTCTGTGAGCGTCTGAGGACTATGTCCAAAGATGAGCTCATCTCTACCTTCTGTCAGCATCCTGCTGATTGGGGTGAGTATCAGTACACATCATGTAGGCCTTTTGCTAAAGGTCCTAGATTTCTTAACATGGTGATGACCTTTGTACTCCATCCACTCTCTCACTACAACTCTATCATAGAGCCTCGTGCTCAATTTTTGCTATCACTTCTAGAGCATCTTACTATAGATTTTCCTTCTCATTTCATCCTTTCTATCATAGATGTCCATCTAGATTCGGCGTCTCGTGATAAGCTTATCTTTCCTTCCGCTATCATGAGGATCTTACGCCATTTTTCTATTCCTTTTCCTGTGTCCGACCACTTCACTCACATCTATGCCATAGATGCCGCTACCGTAAAACGTAGTGAGGCTCAATTTAGGTCGCGACAGACAAATTCCACTCCTCCCTCCCGTTCGACTCCGTCCAGATTAGCTCCATCCAGATCCGCTCCTTCTACATCCGCTCCTTCTTCCTCTACGGGTGATGTATCTCTAGGAGACATTATGGCGTAGCTGCAGCACATGGACACTCGTCTTGATACACTTTCCACTGAGTTGTATCAGGTGAATGTTCGTGTTGGTCGTATTGCACGACGGCAGGTGACCATGGGTGGTTTTGCTCCAGAGGCTACTCCTTCACCACCTACTCCAGCAGCTTCAGATTCTGAGGATGAGGATGATGAGGATGATGAGGATGGGGATGCTAGCTCTACTGATGAGATGTCTACATGACACTCTACCCTTTGTCACTCGTGACAAAAATGGGGAGTAGTTTTGGGTTATGAGAGTAGTCATCTTAAGGGGAGAGTTAGTATAGGACATTTTGATAGGAGGAGTGTTGATATTTTTGAGGGATGTAGTGAGGTTTTGATGTATCTTTTCTTTTCTTTTCTATTCTTATTGATACATTGATCTTGTATATGAGGTCTTTTGACCAGTTTTACATACATTGTACTTATTTTCTATATATGTGGATGTATGTTTCTTTCACCTCTCTCTTCATGTGTTGTTTCTTCTCTATCTTTATACACATGTTCTTTATACTTGTATGCAATCTATTTATTTCTGTTTCACACAAGATGCCTTGATGAGTTTTGTTTAAAGTGTTTCAGAAATACAGGTTGTCAAAGCCTACTTGCCATAAACTCTTTTCTTGCAAAGTTTTTCAAGAGTTTGTGTTAGGATAGATTTTATTGTATTCAACAAGTGAATATGAGTTGAGTGATTTATGACTTCTCTCATATGATCATTTGTTTGTTGTGATTTCGTCACGGATTGCCAAATAGGGAGATTGTTAGGACATACGTGTGTTCACTTGTTAAGAACATATGTCACTTATTTATGTAAATTGGCTAATCCTTTTGACAAAACGCACTCTACTTGTAATTGGGTAATTCTAGGTATTTTTAATACTTCAAGAAACAAGGTTTCAAGATCAAGTGTTGAAGTCATCAAGTCTGTCCAAGAAAAAGCAAGCTGAAGTGCAAGTTCATTAATTCTCGACACCTGCTCAATAGCTACCTCGACACCTGCTATCTGTCGAGGATTACAAAATCAGTTTTTCTGATTTGATTTTCTTGGGATCCGTGAATATGCTTTTGGGCCTTCTTTTCTTCTAACCCTAAACATATAAAAGGATTGTTTCAAGATCCATCAAATTGTACACAAGTTGCAAAAGCATTGAGCAATCTCTGTTCAAGCAAATTGTGATCAAAAGATAAAGTTCTTGACCTAGTTCATCTTCTCTTAAGAAGTTGCTGTGTATTTGCACCATAGGGTTTTGTAACCAAGCATCTTCCTGATCTTCATCGTATAGGATGAACTGAAGAACTTTGCAGCCAACCTTTCCTTCTTAGTTGGTGTTTGAAGTCACGTACTCGGATCCGCGTATTGGTTAGTCACGTACTTGGGAGCCGTGCATCAAAGGTGAAAATTGTCACTACAGATCAAGTCCAATTAGGTATTGGGGTAAGGGTTCAACTATAGGTTGGTAAGATACTTGAGATTCCTTTACTTGTAACCGCTTGATTTGATAATAGTGGAGTTTCGGGAGTGGTGGCCTGAAAATCACCCGGTGGGGTTTTTGCCGTTAGGGTTTTTCCCATTCGTAAACAAATCACCGTGTTATTTATTTTCCGCTGCATATTTAGTATTTGGTGATTTGTTTGTGCTTCCACGTATTTGCATGTTAAATTGATTAATTAATAACTTGGCTAATTAATTAATTGGTTTAATCACAAGGGGTCATTCAGTTTGTGGCCTATCAATGAGAAAGACTGAGAGAGAAGGAGTGAGACAAGAACAAGAAGAAAGAGAAGAGAGCAGCCTTTTTGGCTTTCTTTTCTTCTTCGGCTTCTTTCTTCTTCTTTTTTCCTTCTAGCTTTGATTTCTTTGTTTTGTTGGTGCTGTTGTTCTTTTTTATCTACATGTTGGTTTGGGCTTATAAATCGAGTCTTAGAGACTCGATTTTCAAGTGGACGCCACGTGGAAAAAGTATAAACTCAGACCCGATCAAAACATGAAAATCGAGTCTTTGAGACTCGATTTATAGCCTCAAAATCGAGTTTTTGAGGCTTGAGATGCTAGTAAAAAATATACTTTTACAACCATGCCTACTAATTAGATAGTAAGAAAAATGAAATTAGTTTCCCATTTTCGCCAGCAGAAGCTTGATAAGGGTAGGACCAACAGAATATAAATTTGCTGACCAAGTACATACTTGTGGAGAGGATGGTGAGTTGCAATAAATATTAGAGTAAATTTTGAATTAGATGTCTGAAGTTGCCAAATTTTGGTTGTTATAGTAGTATTTAGTTCTCTTGATAAATTATTAATTGTTTCCAAATCCTTAAATTATAACCATTGAAAAATACTAAAGTTACAACATGTTTATACTGTATAAGGTTGAAAAATGTTAAAGGTATTACAAATATTACTACTTAAATTTTACAAATTCATATAATAATAAACGTGGTTGGTGGGTTTTAATCATCTAATAAATGAATGTTTGAATTGTGTTTTGATAACTAACACATTAGAGTAGGGAGAGTGGGACACAAAATTTGGATTCCTTTATATACCAAAAGTTATAATATCTTTAGCATCGCTCTATAAGGTGATTTTAATTATTTTAATATTTACCTATAATGTCAAGCCAAAATATGTTATTTTCGTCATCTTGTATCCAAGTTTAATATAATCTTATCCTATAATAATAATAATAATAAGCTAAATATGTCTGTGCCACCCATAACACGAGTCTTTTGGCTAAATATTGCAAAAAACGGAGTTTATTGTTGTTATAGGCATTGTTCAAAGTTATTTAGCAAAATAAGGAGAGAGACTGAATTTCGGCAATACCGTTGCCGAAATTGTAAGAAAAAGTATGAGAGAGAAGAAAGTTGAGTGGTGTGATTGGGAGGGAGAAAAAATGAATTTCGGTAATGATATTACCGAAATTCATTGCACTGCCCAAGCTCTGCCTGTGAAGTGCCCCAGTGGGAGTGCCCAAATGATTTACCAATTGTGGCAACCAAGTTGCTGAATTATAGGGAATTGAGGAGAGAGAAAATATGAATTGTGGCAACCAAGTTGCCGAAAATGGGAGGAAAAAAAAAGTGGTTGCCGAAATCTAGGGAGGAATTAAAAAAAAGGTGTTACATCCACAATATTTTTACAACATTTTCACAACAAATCACAGGTGATTAGTTATTATTAGTTCAAATTTGAATTTAACACTGATATTGCTTTTTTAATCCAACAATAACAACCAGTAACAACCTGCCATTAGAATTTGTTGTACAAATGTTGTAAAAATGGTGTGCACATATCATTTCTCAAAATATCAACACTCCTCCTATCAAAATGTCCTATACTAACTCTCCCCTTAAGATGA
>Ga0181473_100336_pt1 | contig 11070 bp, 8 predicted proteins | sample In2P11_FD_119089 | JGI IMG/M metagenome (GOLD analysis project Ga0181473, IMG submission 119089) | Clean room microbial communities from NASA Spacecraft Assembly Facility at Jet Propulsion Laboratory, Pasadena, California, USA -... ... | reverse complement strand
ACTTCCCAAGCAAACGCTTCAGTGTTCAAACAATGAAAATCAAGTCACAAACCAGGTGAAGAGAGCAGGGAAAAGTCAAACCAACAGGCTCAGGAGGATAAAACTGTAAAAATTGAATTTTACAGGTATCAGCGCGGGGGGTCCCGCAACAACAATGCGCTGAAAAGGAACCACTCGTAGCAACAAAGCGCTGTCAGCGCGGAAGGACACGGCTTAACCGCGCTGGTCTGATTTCTCAACCATCATGACTGTTAATTCAATAAACGCGATGACCGCGATGTCAAAGAAACAGGTAAGCGATGTCAGCGTGATTGTTTTCTTATAAAACGCGCTGAGGGTAAAAAACAAGCAAAAACAAGCTAAAAACTCCCAAACCAAAGGCAATAACTCTTCAAACAATCCAGGCACTCCCCAGACTGAACCAGAAAACCCAAAAGCAGAGGACTAATCCCTAGTCTCACAAAGAGAGCCACAAACAAACTTAAAGCAAGGATGAATGAAAAAGAGGCAAAGGCCGGCTCCCCAGCGGAGTCGCCAAATTGTTGGAGAGGTTAATCCCCTCTGCGGATAGAGGCGATCCCACTAGCCCAACAGGGGTCTAGCAACAATCAGTCAATGCTACTATGCAGGTTCCTAATTGCAAATAACAAGAGTAGGTAAAGAAAGACCTACTTGGAATCCAACGCTAGTGTCGAAGAAGAGAAGCTATCCTCGTTCCTTTGTCTCGGCCGGTCACAATCCTTCGCAATCCTCACGAATAGACACCTGCACACACAAAGAACAATGCACACACAAGCGTGAAATCTGATATAGGCAATTTTATGTCAGTCAGAAAGGACATAACTTACATTAAACATCATATGAACAATGAAAGTGGAACCATAACAGCAGTCATCTATTATTAATGATAAATAGAGAAGAGTACAACCAAGTTCTGACGTCATGATCCTTCTCAAGAGGGTCCAGCCAGCAAGTCTCTTCAAGCATTCACCTTTAGAGGTATATCTCCCAAGACAAACTCTCTCACACAAGCAACACTTCACAACCTTCCTTGAGCTTTCTATCACTCCCACACTTATCACACCAATCTAGCTATCAAACACACTAGCAGCAGCGATGTCAATTCTACACAATCAAAAACTACTCAAAAAACTCCAACTCCAAAACTAGCTGCTCATGGCAATGGTGGAGGCATAAATAGGTGAAGGCCTCCATGAATGGTGGGAGATAGAGCTTATCAGCAAGGAAGTTGGCTCAAAAGGCGAAGCAGGTATGCCATAGAAAGTAGGGCGACATTCACAAGGCCAAGAACCAGGTCTGGAGCCATCTGGAAGGCTGATTGTTGGAACAAATTCGCCCAAACAGGATCAGCGCGGGTATATAACTGGACTGGCGCGCTGGCATCGCAGATCTATAACGAGAAAAGTCGCGTCAGCGCGATGCAAAATGAATAGGCCTTGCGCTGGGGTTTTAAATTCGACCAGCGCGAAAATCACGTGTCCTTCCGCGCTGGCAGCGCAAAAGTTATGTTATGAAGCGCTAGTCAGCGCGGATATTTCAACAACAGTCGTGATGAGGATAAAAACCATGGCAAAGTGGGTTATTTGGCCAATTCAGAGAGCATGGGTATGATTAAGTTGGACCCATGACACAGTAGGGAGACTGACAGGGTGACATTGACAAATTGCTGTGTAACAATAACCACTCATATAATTCGATTGTGAAGGTATAAAAGAAAATTTCATGTATTTCTGTATACAAATATCTATCCAACCACTACTCCTTTGGCAGGTGCAGATTCCTGTTTTCTTGCGTTGCGAGTTCGTGAATATTTTTGTCCAACCACTCTTCAATTTCCTTCTTTGTTGGATTCCAGTGATGCGATATCACCCATCTTCTTAGGTAGATCCCAGTCCTGGGAACAAAACAATTTGTTGGCTTGGGGGGTCTTGACCCAAGTTTAGAGTTAATTGCACCAAACAAAACCCTACACTACTGGCCTTTTTGGCAACAACCCACACAACATAGTTTGCACTCTCACTCGAAGCAGTATGGGGGGATGCTGGAACAAAGTTTCCACATCTGGAGATCAGCATGATGTCTTTTATTGCCCTAGATCTACCTTCGCGTAGATCTATATGTCCCTAGGGCTTGATACTGCAACTCTGTCTAAAAAATCCTTAGACCTTCACGAAGGTCTACGACCAGATTTTGCGGACCTTTATCAGTTGATTTATCCACTTACGTGCATCAGAAAATAACCCTAGATTTGAGCTCATGCAGATCTATTTAAGCGTTTAATAAACATGACAGAATGTATCAAAATCTTCGTGAAAGCATTTAACATGTATCGCATACAGTTATTAAGACTTATTCCATAGAGTCACACATAATTAGATCAATATTCATAAGCATATTATTCATCAACAACATAAATCGCAAGCATAAATAAACAGAGATAAATAGATAAACTTTGGAATTCTCGATAATATTCTTTATTGATCTTTAGTTAGGATTTACACACTCAAAAATACCATACGCACTCAGCTGCAGGGGTCCACGCACTCAACTGCGAACTCTACCTAGGCTTCTGCACACTCAGCTCTATAGCCTTTCTTCTCCTATATGACTCACTTCTCTGCGCTATCTTTTATTGACCCATTACTAAAAATTTCTCATATACATTTCTTAGACTCTCTAAGACACACCTATTTATACGATCCCATGGTTCGCGGACCATGGGTGGATCTCAAAGCCGACTCAACTTTACATAAACAAGGGGCTAAAACCTATTTTACTCCTAATCATCTATGCACTCCGCATCCACAATTCATGGAGAATTTACATCATTTACAACAATTACATCAAAACTTGGGTTTTTAACCCCAAAACTAACCCAGGGGACCATATCCCAACAACCATTATGTAGGGAAAGCCACCACGCAGAAGATCTTAAGATCAGGGTTGTGGTGGCCTATGGTAGACAAAGATTCAAAGGAGTATTCCAGTAACTGTGACATTTAACAGAGGACTGGTAGACTATCAAAATGAGATGAATTTCCATTTAATCCACAACTCACTCTACAAGATTTTGAAAAATGGGCGATTAATTTCGTAGGACCAATCAACCTACTAGGTCAGAAGATAGGTGAACGATATAAGATTACTGCAATAGAATATCTGACTAGGTGGGTCGAGGCAAAGCCAGTAAAAAAATTGCAACGTGGATACTCCCATGCAGTTTATGTTTGAATACATTTTGTCAAGTTTTGGTTGTCCAAAGATCCTGATGAGTGACAAAGGATTGTATTTTTTACATGACATGATTGAAGCATTGATGACTGAGTTCCAGGTGCATCATCAGAAAAGTATGCCTTATCATCCACAGGAAAATGGCATCGTGGAAGCTTTCAACAAGATTTTGGAAAACGCTCTGATGAAGTTATGTAATGTCACTAGAAATGACTGGGATGTGCGCATACAGGTAGTTGTTTAGGATTACAGGACAACCTCTAAGAAATTGATGGGACAAACTCCATTCAGATTAGTTTATGGGAAGGAAGCTGTCATTCCTACAGAATACCCAGTGCCAAGTCTAAGAATTTTTGCAATCACAAACATGGTAGGGAAAAACATTATGGACGAACAATTGGAACAACTGATCACACTGGAAGAAGATCGTTTCGTTGCAAGTTTCCATCAACAAGTACATAAGGCTAGGGAAAAATCATGGCATGATCAACATATGAAGCAACACACCTTTAAGAATGGCGACTTGGTTTTATTATATGATAGTAATTTCATGAAGTTCCCAGGTAAGTTCAAAATGCATTGGTTGGGAACCTACATTGTTAAAAATATCTCCAATTGTGGCGCAGTTCAACTTGCAAAGTTGCACGAAGAAAAATTGCCTAGACGTGTGAATGGAATTCAATTGAAGATATATAGGGAAGATTTCGTCCCTAAGATTGCACAATGATTATATGGATGGAGAAAAGTCTTAGTGCTATGGTAAGTTTAAAGGAAGCATGGGACTCTAAAAAACTCTGCCGAAAGACAGTTGTGTCGAAGTACGAGAGTTGCACGATGTTCAAAAGGATGACATAGCTAGAGGAAGCTGCAACACAAAGCGGGTGGCTATGCAGCAAAGGTGGGTCTAGCACAGCCTGTCCAGAATATGACCATTGGTAGAGCTACAATTGATTTGAGAGGGAATTTTCTGTTAAAAGGAGTGGGGGAAATGCATTTAAGGTGCAAATATGGGAGAATCTACTGCAAAATTGACATTTATGAGGAAGATCTGAGGGGGAACTGGCAATTTGAATTTGAAATTAGCTATAAATATCACACCCCAGTCCACATTTGGAAACTTTTATTTTTTAGAGTTGTCCATGTGTTTTTGCACTTAAAGATGCGAGTGTGTTGTTGCATGTATAGTTACTTGAGTTGGAAAGAATTTAAGCAAGAGTTTTTGAAAAGAGGAGTAGGGAACATCATGACTTTAACACCACCAATCCACACTATAACACCCAGTTCACCGAGGCCAAATCCTACTGCCTCTGTGATAGGAGATAAAAAGTAGAAGAAACTACAAAATGCACCAGTAAGATCGCTGCCACAAAAAATCCCCGCAAAATAGAGAACAAAAGAGAGAATGGAAAAACATAAACAATCGATGGAGCTACAAGTCTTGGATGAAGAAGAGTTGAATGAAGTGATTGAGGATATCAATGAAGAAGCAGTGGAACCAATTTCTCCATTGCCACCATATATGCCACTGCGAAAGCCAGCCTTGAAAGTGGCTAAGGATCTAGACACTATCAAATTTAATGTATTCGAAATGTTACTACTGGAGGAAGTCCCTATTGAAGGTGAATTATTGGCAAAGGTGCCCCATCTCCACATGGAATATTGGGATTTGAACGACCTTGAGAAATTTCCGTAGCTCGATCTTGGCGAGTATTTGAAGGTGGTGTACTATGAGGAGTCGGGTGTCACAAGAGTTGAACAAATGAAGTGGGTGACATGTATTCAATGCACATGATTGTTGAATATGATGTACGTCCCACACTTTGGATGAAGCAACATAAACACTATTTATGTCCGCTAGTTGTTGGTGCTGGTCCATGATGGGTGCCTATGGCTGGGAGAGCCCATCCTGATTCATGACATGTTGATACGGAGAATCACAATGCTGTTGATGACATTTTAATATGAATAATCACAGCGCTGCCATATCAAGGTACGAACCCCGCAGATGCTTTTGTGGGGATGTCACTTGAGGAAACGGTTGCGGACCAAATGAAGAGTCACTTCGGGATGATAAAAAACTCTCGGGGATATGCCTTCATTTCAATCAAAGACAAAGCTATGTGCTTTGCTAAGAAAATATTGGTATGAAATATCATGAGGAAGTGTAGTGCAGATGAAGTGTTAGCACCAATGGTATCCTCGGCTGCGCAGTGCAGCAAGGGCGTTTAGCTCAACTAGGCAGAGTATTTATGCCAAGAATTCCACAAATATTACCACGAATAGGAGGAGGAGGGAAAAGAATTCCACTACGTATGGCTCTTATTGTTGATAATGCTGATAGCTTGGAGGATGCTGGATGATTCACAGTTCGCCACTGCGGATCGGGATCTGTATGAGGTTGCGAAAATTTCCTCCCTGTGGGAATCAAAGGACCCTACTCACACCGTAGAAAATAAGATGCTCTAGGTGTTATTTGAAATGGATCTGCAGATGGTGATCAACTAGAAGCCAAGGTTGTCAATGAGTCTATTCAAGGAATATCAGAGCATCGCTAACTTCAAGGCTGATTTCTACCACGTTTATATCCGCTCGAGGCATGATTTGGTGGAGAAATGGATGAAGTTGCCACTTTTGGTCAATGAAGAAGATATCACCCATCTAGTCCTTCAGTGGTAAACTGACTGGCTCACTCTGTTAGGAGCTGAGGCAGGCACGTCAGGGACTAGTGAAGATGCGCCAAAGGAAAAGAAGGTGACATAGAAGGTCACCATTGATGTAGAAAAGAATACTATGTAGGAACCAAAGTGCAAGGAAAAAGAAGAACAACACATAAGAACTTGATGACATTGTCGAACACCCCTATGTAGACATGGAGGACATTGATTCTCCATTCGTTGTTAATAGTTGAAAGAAGACAAGTGCGGGAGGTGCACGTAAGAAGCTGAAATATGATAAGTTCACCAACATAGAGCCCATGGTCCTCACTAATAGGGACCTTGATGAAATTGGAGACATTGTCTGATTTGTGATGGAGGAGAATTGGGGAAACATCGAGGATCACTACAAAGCCATGTTGATAGAGGTCAAAAAGGGCCTCAAAGAGTTGTAGGTTTAGGAGAGCCAGTTTCAAGTGAGCGTTGTTCAAGCAAGCCAGTCTCAAGGGAGGCTGGTACCAACGATATCAGGCAATGTGTAGTCAGTACTCAGTTCAAAGATCTGCACTGTACACATGCCTGATGGATCTTTACAGCTGAATAATTTTGAAGATAGGGAGGGCGCATAGCAGCTTAAGAACATGAGTATTAACCTCACAACACTACCTCTGTAGACATTGCATGAGCTACACGAGGGTATAGAAGATGAACTTAAGGTGCAAGAGCAACGAGATCTCATGGTGATCAAAGATGTGTAGATCACTAGTCAGAAGATGTGCAATGAAAAGAACAAAGCTCTCCAGGATCAAGATGAGGCAGCTACGCGAAGGAAGTAGCTAGAGCAAGCCATTTCCAGAGTATGTTGTGACCTTCCATAGCTCCAAATTTAGTTCGAGGCTACCTCAAAAGACAAAGTGCAGCAATTGGCATATGCATTTAGAGAGTCGTAGGCACAAGTGGATAAGGTTCGTTTTGATTTGCAGATGTAAATAATTGAGCTATAATTGAAGCTATAGCCCACCACACCACCTGAGATCCGAGAGAAGCGCGAAGATGCCATTAGAACTAACATGGAAGAGATAGGTGCTACAGTCAAGGATTTTAGCCAACTGTTCAAGGAAACACTAGAACTATGGGCCTCACCGTAGGAGGACCCAAAGGTGAAAAAGATTGAAGTAGAAATTTGAGATAAGAAACCACGGTATGATGAGATCAAGGAAATGACATTCACCTTAGCACCCTTGCAATGGTTGAATTGATTGAAATAAGGGACATCCCTGCAAGAAAAGATCAAGGAGATGTGGACAAGGATGCATATTATCACTGTGTAGATGTAGCCTTGGGAAGAAGAGGCAGGGAAAATCTCACATACTGTGAATGGAAAGCTCAATGCGACAAATGCAACAGACAATCAACTTAGCAGCAAAAGGACTGACTAAAAAGAAGTTGGTCGAATAAGTTCGACAAGTAGTAGCACAATGTATGGAGTTGCTTCACCTAGTGAAGTCTTTGTTCAACAGCTTGAAAGCAAAGATGTAGAGCATACGAATAGAGTGACTCAAGGTCGAGTCACATCTTTGTGTTGGGGGCCTATTGGGACGGGGTCCCCTAGCTCCACCTCTCCATTTTAAGGAGTGGAGCATGCAGCTTGTGTTGGAAATAATACTGAGAGGGGGGGTGAATCAATATTATCAAATCAAATATTTCCTTTTTCAAACCCAAATCATATATGCTACTTCAGTTAGTAAAAACTATGTAGAAGGAAACCCGCGTATATAATGCAAACTTATAATTTACTTTATCTTTTAGATGTTGATTATTAATCTGTGTATCTGAGTCAAATAAATAGTAACTAGAATAGTAAAACAGAGCAGTAGACAATCACACACAAGAACACAAGATACAAGGTGGAAACCCAATGTGGGTGAAAACCACCTGTTGCAATTCGTCTCTATCTTCCTTTAATTAGAAACTTCTTTTTACAATGTATTGGTGCAGTCCTTTACCAGTACGCAGGCTGCAACCTGCAGAGAGCTACAACCCTCTCTCGTTTTCCAGCTTCTCCTGGAAGGGAGCTACAACCCCCTTAGCTCTTGTATTAGCCAAGATACTAGTATGTAGGTGCTAGTCTACTGAAGGCTACAACCTTCTCTTTCTTCTAGGGACCTCGTTTCATAAATTTTCAGACTGGATCCATGAACATCAATCAATCATCAAGAATTTCTGCATCAAACAATCTCCTTTTCACCAATTAGCATTGAATCAAGTAAGCACTGCTCTGACAGCTATACCCAGAACATAGTAACAGTAATCACACACCAAATTTTGAACCCAAAATATTGTAGCAATAAACAGAGGTAGCTAGATCATAATTTAAAAGATATACGCTACTTCAACAACCTGAAACCTGTGTGCATACGCTCCTGTGTTTGGACCAACCTGCGTATACGCTATTTTCATTCACTAAACCAGCGTGTACACGCGCTTTCACTTCACTGAACCTGCGTACAGATCTATAAAGGATAATTCATTATTTCAAATATTCAGACACTGATTAACCCAGATTGTCAGATTTATAGATCAAGCATGCACCTCATATAACAGATCAAAATCATACAAAGATACTATTATTCAAGCTTAAAGATTATGACCCATCAATAGAACTTATCCTTCTTTATACGCTAAGGTTCCTCCTTCATTCAGATCCAGATCTGCACCATAACCCAATCACAAATATTTCAGATCTATCACTTATTAGATATTCAAGTCATTTGATGATCCTTTGCCAAATGATCTCCTTCCTCTTTTATAGTCTTACGCCTTCCAGAATACCACGATCCAAAACCATAGGATCAAAAACTGTTGGACTAATACCATGAACCAACCATGAAAGTGCATGAACTTTTCTCTTCATGAAAGGAACTTTTATCTGCATGAAAGTGCGTGAACTTTTTTTTTTATATGAAAGAAACTTTTCTCTGCATGAAAGTGCATGAACTTTTCTCTACATGAAAGAACCTTTTCTCTGCATGAAAGTGCGTGAACTTTTCTCTACATGAAAGAAACTTTTATCTTCATGAAAGTGCGTGAAATTTTCTCTACATGAAAGAAACTTTTATCTTCATGAAAGTGTGTGAACTTTTCTCTACATGAAAGAAACTTTTATCTTCATGAAAGTGCATGAACTTTGTTGCACTATAATTTATCATTTGAGATGAGTGGGTTGCCATCAATTACAACATATGTATCATAATGCCAACAATCTCCCCCTTTGGACTTGATGGAAACAACAACCAATCACTCTCCCCCTTTGACATCAAGGGCAAAGGGAAGACCAAGATAATCTCTTTCCTAGATGAAAATTCCGCTGCCCATACTCCCCCTGAGTACCTGTTGAAATCTCTGAATGAGCTCCCCCTTTGTATATGCCAAGGTGTACCACTATGTCCATGCTTCCTCTAAGTACATGCTGAAGTCTCTGCTCCGCTGAAGTGTGCTGTTTATAAATGACCTTCCTATCACCAAGAACTCATACATCCATTTCCCATCCAAGTGGGGATATACTAGAATTGACTCATCCACCCAACCAAGTGGGGATACATCAAAAGTTTACACATGATAAAACAAGAACATTACATCTTCATCCCAGGCATAATGGGGAAACCAAGATAGGCCGTTACATGACCTTGACACCATAAAAGAGATACATGACATAGAGACGAAATATCTAGAGCAAGACTTATGAAAGTCACCAATAACTGATAGCAGCAGCATCTGACAATCACCATTCAGATCAGCAACCCTGATTTCCTTCTGTTCTCCCTCTGTATTTGTTCCACCTGAAACCAACAATAGTTGTGAACTAGAACCAAAAGCTTCTAAGATAATGCCAGCAATGCATCATTAGAAGTTTATCTGCTCCCCCTGAACCTGTGCCAGATGGTCTCTGTCAGACCCATATCAGACTATCTTTAACCAGAGCTTGTCCCTATTGATATCCCTCAATCCTCCATATACGAGACTGTCTCTGCACAAACTGGCATATGTACACGGATCCTCCTTAGGCAACTCGCGTACACCCATTTTTCTTGGAAATAGTCAAGATTTAATAGCAAGATGATGCATCAACTACTCCCAGCTTCTGTCTGAGGTATTCAAAATTTTCCCTGGGTATTGGTTTGGTGAGTATATCAACAACTTGTTCCTTAGAGGGAACATATTCCAACTTGACCTTTTGTTCCAACACTTGTTCCTGAAGAAAGTGGTACTTGATCGGTATGTGCTTGGTCTTTGAATGCATGACTGGGTTCTTTGAAATGTTGATTGCACTTGTATTATCACATAAGATAGAGATAAGTGGTGTACAAGTGATTTTAAAATCCTGCAGGGTTTGCATCATCCAAAGGAGTTGAGTGCAGCAAGATGCAGCAGCCACATATTCCACTTCAGCTGTAGATAAAGCAATCGAACTCTGTTTCTTGCTGAACCAAGATACTAATCTGGAACCCATAAAGAATGCTCCACCACTTGTGCTCTTTCTGTCATCCACACTTCCAGCCCAATCTACATTTGTATAAGCATGTAGAGTGAGATCTGTATCTCTAGGATACCATAAGCCATAGTTTTGAGTTCCTTGAAGATACTTGAAAATTCTCTTTACTATCTGAAGATGGGTTTCCTTAGGATTTTCCTAAAATCTTCCAACTATTCCCACTGCATGCATGATGTCCGGTCGAGTACCTATCTAATAAAGAAGACTTCCAATCATGGATCTATAAGTTGGTTGATGCACTGCTGCTGATTCATCATTTGCACTGAGGCTGCATCCTGTAACCATAGGGGTACATACTAGTTTTTCATCTTACATGCCATATTTCTTCAAGATCTACTTGAGATACTTGGTTTGAGACAAAAAGATACCGCCTTCATTTTGTTGGATTTGCAATCCAAGAAAATATGTCAGTTCTCCAAGCAAAGAAATTTCGAATTCTTTCTGCATCACCAAGGCAAACCTTTGACTCATAGCTTCTTCATTGTTGCCAAAGATAATATCATCTACATACACAACAAGTATTAGTAATTTGTCATTTTCAATTTTTATATAAAGATTGCTATCTGCTGATCCTTTTGAAAAACCTTGTTGATGAAGATATTTGTCCAAGCG
>Ga0181473_100279_pt2 | contig 11077 bp, 9 predicted proteins | sample In2P11_FD_119089 | JGI IMG/M metagenome (GOLD analysis project Ga0181473, IMG submission 119089) | Clean room microbial communities from NASA Spacecraft Assembly Facility at Jet Propulsion Laboratory, Pasadena, California, USA -... ... | reverse complement strand
CGTTGACTTGCTCCATTTCCGGGGGCTTGATCCCTGCTCGTTCCGTTGGCAGCTGGTGGAGATTGGTTCTCTGCATTGGGGTGAATGATCAAAGCGTTGTTTGATGAGCTCTCGCCGTTGGTGGCAGGACCATTTGGCGGGGCGTCCGAGCTGGCAGCAGCGAAACTCACTCGCTTCTGCCCCGGTTCGTCGAATAGTGTAGGCCGCTGGTTGAGGTTACGATTTAGGTTCAGCTTTTTCAAGCTACCATTTCCGAGAGGACGGGCGGTCATTGAGAATGCACCCGGCGCTAGGATGCTTGTATCGGCAGAGTATGTGTTGCGTAAGTTGCTAGAAGATACGCTCTTGCCCAGGTGCCGAGAAAGACTACCAGTGCCAAACAGGCTGCCACCGAGCGGACTGGGTTGGTTGCTGCCGGGCGTTCCATACGTAGAGTACGTAAATCCATAACCGGGTCGCTTGCCCTGAGGCGTGAGGAGGCGGGTGGATGCAGACGGGTTGAGCTTGTGCTGGGGAAGAATTGCATTCTTCTTGTTCTTCTGGCCTGTTGACAGCGGAGTCGCTAGCGGACCAGGGCTCTGTAGTGGTGTAGAGAGACCTGCGAACAGAGTATCGTTCCCGTACGGGTTGGTGTTCAAAGATGTATTGAGATTCCCCGATGCACCAAACAAGCTGTTATTCATTGGCTGTTGGGTAGACTGCTGTTGCGATTGATTACCGCCCCACAGAGAACCCGCTTGAGGAGCCGCATTATTGTTGTTCTGATTGAGACCTGAAAACAAACCACCAGAGTTGGTGCCAGTAGTAATGGACCCACCGAATGGAGTCGATTTCTGCTGATTAGTCGAATTCCCAAAGAGACCGGTGCTGGCGGTTTGCTGATTGTTATTCTGTCCACCCAGGCCGCTAAAAAGACCACCGGTGTTCGTGTTCGCAGTCGAGTTGCCAAAAATGCTTCCAGGAGCAGGTGGGTTGGCGGAATTGCCAAACAACGTAGGCTTGGGTTGATTTAGATTCTGACCAAAAAGTCCGCCAGTTGAGTTAGTAGCGTTGCTGGTATTGGCAAATAGACCGGTCCCGGTGCTTGCGGTAGTGCTTCCGAATAGACCTGGTTTTTGCTGGTTCTGATTGTTTTGGCCTAGTCCACCACCAAATAGGGTATTGGCTGGCTGGCTTTGATTCTGCTGCTGATTTTGGCCGAAGAGAGTACCGGTAGTGTTAGACGTGCTAGAGTTCCCAAAAACATTTCCGGTAGTATTGTTTGTGGAGGTGTTCGCCCCGAACGCAGGCGTGCTGGAAGTCTGGTTCTGTCCAAACAAGCCCCCTGTGTTGTTGGTAAAAGCATTCGTTGCTGAAGTGGTATTGCTGCCACCGAAGCCTCCGAAGGCTGGCTTGTTCTGTGTAGCATTGTTGTTCTGTCCAAAGAGACCACCTGTATTTGTTGACGAACCGAAAGCATTATTTGTGTTCGTATTGGTCGAACCAAATGGATTGCTCGTGTTCGAGGTGGCGCCAAAAGCGCCGCCGGTCGTGCCAGACTGAGTCGTATTGGTAGTCGAACCGAACGGGCTGCTAGCAGGCTTGTTTTGACCGAAGAGCCCGCCGGTGTTGTTGCTCCCAAAGGCTGAAGTGTTGTTTGAACCAAAACCCGTGCTGGTGTTGCTATTCTGGTTATTGAAAAGACCGACCGTGTTCGTGTTATTCGCACCGAAGCCGGTAGTAGTATTGTTGTTGCTTCCAAATCCACCGAATCCTGTACTTTGCCCAAATGCACCTGCTTGGCCATTATTGTTGCCGAACTTGCGCCCTTGAGCATAGTCTGCCACTCGCAGTTCTTCTAAAGAGAAATTGGCATACGGCTGTTGGAAGGTGATGGTCTGATATTGCTGTTGTCCAGAATTATCTTTCTCACTGAAGGGTTGGAAGGGCGTGCTTGCGGTTCCGTTATTTGCACTGTTAGTTGCACCGAAGCCTCCAGCTGCAGATGAACCAAACCCGCCCGAGGCGTTATTGGTGGTACCGAAACCGCCACCCGTGCTGCCTCCACCAAACAAGGCAGGGGTACTGCTGGTGTTGGATCCAAAGCCGGTGGTCTTGTTCTGGCCAAAAATGCTGGCGTTACTGTTGGCTGAGCCGAATGCAGATGTCGTAGTGTTGTTGTTGTTGTTGGTCGACCCAAAGCCTCCGAAAGTGGAGTTGGATGTGCCACCGCTACCAAACAATCCTCCGCCAGTTGTCGAGCTGCCGAACGGTTTCGAGCCAAAGGCGGTCGAAGTGTTATTGGTGCCAAAGCCACCTGTGTGATCAAGTCAGCATTTTGATTTTAAAGATGCGCACAATACAAGCCGGCACAAAAGCACCAATGAGCGATCAGGTGTAACGAAAACGGAAGCAAAAGTCGCTGTGCAGGCACAGGAGTATTCCAAGCGGGCAGTCCCACGAAGAGCAACCAAAGTCCAAACGAGGACGCGAATGCGACGCGCAAAACTTCGACGTACCTCCGCTTCCAAATGGAGAGCTCGCGTTATTGGTGCCACCAAACATGCCTCCGCCGGTATTGGTGTTGGAGCCACCGAAGATGCTACTACCGGTGTTCGTATTTGAGCCGAAGCCTGAAGACGCGGAGGGCAAGTTAGACATGTTGGAGCTGCGCGGCGCGACGCTCGCCAATCGACCACGGTTGATACCGTTCTCGAGGCGCGCGGAGCCTGTTGGAAAGGAAATAGCGGGTGCTTACCTCCACTGTTGGTGTTGTTGTTATTGTTGTTGTTCGACCCAAAGCCACCGAAGGTCGACGTATTATTATTGGAGCCGAAGCCCCCAAAGCCTCCGCCAGACCCAAACGACATGACGGGCTGTCGGAAAAGGGTGCGCGCGGGTTATCGGTTCGCAGCGATATAAAGGCGCAGCAGCCGAGGGTGGTGTTGAGGGTGCGCGCGGGCAAGGTCTGGGAACGGGTGATGCGAGATCAAGAATGTGAGAGGGCGCTTTAGCTGGCAGAAAACGCGCCAAGCCGAAGTTGAACAATCGCCACGGGTTTTGCGCGTGCGGTCCAAGCGAAAGAGAGAGACGGCTCAGAGAGCAAGCAGATTAAATAGGGAAGGGGCCGTCATGGAAGAGGCGACAGTTGAAAATGTGCAAGAGAGACAGGCCCCGGGTGAGGGACAGCTGCTCTTCTGGGGGTTGGGCTGGGCGCGCTAAGCCTGCATCATGTGGTCACGTGGGGACGAAATCGCGGCAATACATGCTGTCGGAGGGGCACCAAGACAAAGCGAAGAAACATTTGGCAAATAGCATGCAGGTTGGCCGTCTTGGTTCGGGCTGAGTCGCCGCAGGTTCCTTCTTGCCAGTTACTATCTGCTGCTACCTGCTGTTACCTGCTGCTACCTGTTGCTGCCTGAGAGACTGAGGCTGCTCAGCCCCTGCAAACCATGATGTTGAGACAATTCGTCACATACAAGACCGCTCTAGCCCTATTCTTTCGCCAAAAGTTTCTCACTTTGAATCTCAATAGACATCTAGCCGTTCCCCAGTGTCAAGCTCTATAGAATGACGTCCTGATGTCCCACCGTCTGAACAGTGTTAGCGCGCCAGCCGAGCGCGCTAGTACACCTTCACCGAAGACGCGTTCGCGTCCAGTGTCAGGTCCCGCGGCCGCCGCATACTCAAACCCACCAACACAAAGGAACTGCCGTGGCCGTTGCGCACAACCTTAACACCTTTGAACCTGCATGCATAATATTGAATTGTCGCATAGATTCACATTCCAAAGGTCGCTCGGGCCTCCTTCGACAACGTTTACCCACTACATACGCAACCCTCTTTCACCGTCTCTCTCCCCCGCAGAACAAAAGTGTCTTTCTACATGGCCACATCCTCTTCCAACCAACCGCGCTTCGGCCATGCTAGCGGAATGAACCCCCGTGCCGGACAACCTCCACTCCAGCAGCCCTACACAAACCCCACCTTTGCGCCCTCCACCAAGAACGCGCAAACCCGCGAGGCCGAGCGCCTCGACGCCCAGCGCCGCGCCCGAGAGCAAGCCGCCGCCGCCTCTTCTTCCGCCGCTTCAGCTTTAGAATCTCTCTCAGAGGAGCAACGCGAAGAGATCCAAGAAGCGTTCAACCTCTTCGATCTCGACAAGGACGGTTACATCGACTACCATGAGCTAAAGGTTGCAATGAAGGCTCTAGGCTTCGACGAGCCGAAGCAAGAAATCCTCGGAATACTGCAGACGAGCGGGGTACAGGCGCCAGGGCAGCCGCAGGCGGGCGGCAGCAAGCAGAAGCAGCCGGTGGGCAAGTTTGCGAGTCCACCGCGCTGGTTGCTGAGCTTCCAGACGTTTCAGGCTGTCATGGCACAGAAGATCGTGGGGAGAGATCCACAAGATGAGATCAACAGAGCCTTTGATTTGTTTGACGGCGACGGGAAGGGTAGCATAACACTACAGGATCTGGAGAGGGTGGCGAAGGAATTGGGGGAAGGGTTACAACATGAAGAACTCCAAGCAATGATTGACGAATTCGATATGAACGGGGACGGAGCAATCAGCAGAGAGGAGTTTATCAACATCTGTCTGGGTTGAGGTGGCTATAAGTTTGCAGAGACATCCCTTTTGATTCTTTCGTTGCATTGAAGTTCGGCGTTACGTGGCGCCAGGGAAGTCATTTGGAACCATTGCTGGCTAGTCGAAGCAAGGACCTTTTTATACTTTCGTCTTGAAATACCAGTCGAAAGTCAACAGTAATCCAAGGATCGAATTTCACAATCAATTGCACTGAGAACACTATGCACAATTCAGTGAGCAGATCGCCAACTAACGAAAACAAAAGAAACACTCATTGTACAAAGTCTCGGCCCCCGCTCTACTGGCCTGGCGAAATGAGATGGCCCTTCTTGTCTGCATCGTGCGCCCATCCACCAGCACGTGCCGAGCCACCGTTCTTGGCTCCGTAATCCTTGATCCTCGCCTCCAACTCAGGTCTGAAATGTCTAATGAGACCCTGCAGAGGCCATGCAAAGGCCTCGCCAAGAGCGCAAATAGTGTGCCCCTCGACTTGCTTGGTCAGCTCCTGCAGCATGTCAATCTCACGCTCCCGAGCCTGTCCCTTGTAGAACCTGTCCATGATCTGGTGCGTCCACTTTGAGCCCTCGCGGCAGGGTGTGCATTGGCCGCAAGATTCGTGGTGGTAGAACTTGGATAGGCGCTGAATAGCGCGGACGACATCAGTGGACTTGTCCATGACGATAACGGCAGCGGTTCCCAGACCGGACTGTGCGTCCTTCAGGGCATCGAAATCCATGAGTACGTCATCGCAGATATTCTTCGGCAGGATAGGCGTCGATGATCCTCCAGGGATAACGGCCAGGAGGTTGTCCCAACCACCCTTGACACCGCCACAGTGCTTGTCAATCAATTCACGGAGAGGAATAGACATCTCCTCCTCGACGGTGCATGGGTTGTTCACGTGGCCAGAGATACAGAAAAGCTTGGTGCCTTGGTTACGCTCACGGCCAAACCCTGCGAACCAGTTTCCTCCTCTTCGGCAAATCGTGGGCGCCACAGCAATGGTCTCCACGTTAGCGACTGTGGAGGGGCATCCAAAAAGGCCGACGGCAGCAGGAAACGGAGGCTTCAAACGCGGCTTTCCAGGCTTACCCTCCAGAGATTCGATGAGCGAGGTCTCCTCACCACACACATATGCGCCCATTCCTCGGTGGACAAAAACATCGAAATCGTAGCCGGAGCCACAAGCGTTCTTGCCGATCAGGCCGGCCTGGTATGCTTCCTGGATAGCACGCTGCAATACGGTAGCCTCGTGGTAGAACTCTCCTCTGATGTAAATGTATGCAGCGGTGGCGTTCATGGCACGACCAGCGACGAGGCAGCCTTCGATGAGCTTGTGGGGGTCCTTTCGCATGATCTCACGGTCCTTGCAGGTTCCGGGTTCTCCCTCATCGGCATTTACAACGAGATAGCGGGGCTTTGAATCGTTCTCCCAGCCCTTGGTGTTCATGAACGACTGCAATAATCAGCATCAGGTATCCACAGAGTGTTGTTGCCCGTACCCATTTCAATCCCGAGGGGAAACCAGCACCACCTCGGCCTCGAAGACCCGATGCCTTGATCTCAGAAATGATCTGCTCACAGTCAGCCCAGCTCAATGAATCCTTGGCATCTACGCACCCAGTCGTGGCCCTTGAGTATGATCTCCTTTGTCTTGTGCCAGTCTCCGTATTTCATGGCGCTCTTCAGATCCGCGCCATGGTGGCCGTAGAGGTTCTGGAATATGCGGTCCTGGTCTTTCAAGCCTCCATATGTGCGCTTCGGCGCATCGTTCACCGTTGCGAGCGTTCTCCGCTGGGGCTGCGACGGGGTGGTGGTGGTGGTGGCGGCGGTCGAAAGGCGTGTAGTGGCAGATGCTGCGGGAAGAGCCCGGTGGGTGACGGCGCTCAGCGTCTGCGCAGCAGGAGCATGACGGGCGAGCATCGTGAGCGCGGTATCGAGCTGTGCTCGTGCAATTGAGGCTCCGTGGGCGCGTAGGCGTGTGTTGTCGTCGCGGGTGTGGCGGCGTGAAGCTCGAAGATGTTCGGTTGCTGAAGTCTTGGCGCCACCTCTGATTACATCCATCTTGTCTGATTGGTCAGACACAGTATCGTGACATCAACGGACCTTTATATGGCCGAGTCGCACCGAGAGGATGGTACTTGACATTGGTTTGTGCTACGCGTTTATGCTTTTACATGTTTTCTGTTTTATAACTCTCTACAAATATTGATTCCAGTGTAATCCATAGGTGCAGTGCGTTACATGCGTGTGTGCACGTCATGTATGTATGTGGGTAGGTAGAATCAAACCCATAGCAGGCCAACCGCATGGACTATCAGGGCTACCTTCTCCAAAAAAAAGTCATGTGTCTGAGGTCTTGCATTTAGGATCAGACTACCAACTAAAATGTCAACCATCTTGTATTGTATCTACAGCAAAAGAACGATACACTATGGCTTTAGTAACTCCATTCTATCCCTTTATCTACTCTCATTCCACAGCAAGCTCAGCGCCGCCTCAAACGCTTCACCCTCTGTTCGCTCGCAAGCCAATTGATCAACACCACAGCAAACTTTCGATTGACGTACATAAGTCTTAGCGCTCAAAATACTCTCACTTACGCTATTCCGAAGTCGACGGAGTAATAACACGATGGGCTTTCGTTTGACTTCATAGCAAGCCTAGCTCTACATAAGGCTCAGCACTGCTCCAAATGCTCTCACTTTTGTTACCTCAAAATCAATGTTGTTTAACTTCCTCTCCTGTGTCTAATGGCACCCAAGTCGTGTCAATACCTTTCTTGGATTAGCCTTCAACCAAGCTATTATTACAGCCCCACTCGAAGTAGGTCTGCAGCCCCTCAAATGCTCTCTAACGGTAAGCGTTTGCGTACTGTCTGGCAACAAGGCCATGGAGATGGAGACAGCACGCGGCATATCATAGAATGATGTATAGGCATCATCATGAGCTACCCAACGTGGAAGATTTTTTGTGGGGATATACCGCAGCCTGTATTTCGCAATAGCGGAGAGAAACCACCCGCTGCGTGTATCTGTACGATGCTGCAGCTTACAACATCTACGAATCGCAACAGTATACAAACAAGAAGTTAAGATTATACTGGACCATGGATTTCGATTATGTGAGCAATATCAGATCAATAAGACTAAACTGTGGACGACCTGCCTGGGTGAATGGTGAGAAACTCGAGATTGCGAAGGGCGTATTGCGTAGTGGCCTCATAAGAGAAAGTCTTGAGTAGGCCTGGGAACAGCTCCTGGTTCCCTCGGTGTTGGGTAAACTGAGCTACTACGTGTTAGGATGATAAGAGCATAACAACATCCACGTGTGTACTTCGGAATACTCCTAGACTGCGTGTTATATGGCAGTGTTGAAACAGATTGAGCTAAATTGACCCTGAAAAGTGCATTAATTTAAATCAGTCATTATTTTCTTTGGATACACTGAGCCGTTACAAGTTGGTCGAAAAGTGTGAGAAGGTACAAGTGTTCATTAGATGACTTTACACCATACGGTGCTTTGTGAGCTGGGACGAAAAGCGGAAATGTGTGCGAGTGTAATCTGCATGACCTTTTATTGCATGGCTTTTCGCAGCATCGAGTTAGGATAAAGTAGCTCGGGCCTTGAGTAGAAAATCAAAACCTGGCATTAATTATTGTGCAAGAGTCGCCTCAGGATAGGCAGTACTTGAGTTAAATACCAAACTTGTGCCAACCTCAACATCCTTTGAACAACATGTATAGATTATGAATTAATTATTTTCTTATGTTCTCGATTACGTATCAAACCACTCCAGCTCATCGTTCTTGCCGAAGATCGCTCTGTACACCCTATCACCATCTTCCTTGATCACCTCCTCAGTGTGAATGCTGTGTAGCTTGTATTCCCTCTCATCCGCGCTGCTACCATCTGTACCATCCTTCGCAGATCCAAAGATCCGAACGTGAATATACGCATTGTCGAGCGCAGGGATCTTCACCTTGGCGAAAAGGTGTAGGCCATATGCGGAAACAGCGACTCGTACGCTCTCTAGATCGGAAGACGAGAAAGACGCCAAGTCATCATCGGAAAGGTCTTTCACGGCGCGGAAATACTCAGGCTCGTGCTCTGGGCAGGTTGTTAGCTGCGCATCAGGCAAGTAGGAGTTTGCGCTCACTATCGTGGTCGCGCCGGAGCTTGACGAGTTCTTCTTTGAGAGAGCCAAGGATGGAGTCGAATGCGTCTATTGATGCCTGCTGTGGAGCATGGAGCTCATTGAGCTGCACGGTTTCTTCGGTAGCCATTGTGTGTGCTGTGATTCGTTGGTAACGAGTAATGGGGATAGGTGTTCAAGAGGGCTTTCGAATGAGGTTGCTTAAAGGAACAGCTTGCAAGGTGCCAACGGCCTTATAGGCCCCTCACTACCCCTCCCCGGATGATGCCATTACATGCGTTGGCCTTGGACAACGCGAAGCAAGCTGCGTCTCATCTGTTGCCCTGTGCGAGCGACCCGCCAAAACTTGGAAAACTAGCTAAATTGCTTGGAAAGGCAGCAAGGCGAAGGACGAATTCTACCATTATGAGGTATTTTTTCTTGATAAGTCTCAAAAACACTACGCAGTGTAGCGAATGTGCAGTATATACAGTGTTTGAACACTTTTGGTCGTTGAATGTAGCGCGATATAGGACCCTGAGCGTTTGTAAGACCCCAAACGTGGGATAGATATCGGACCGACCTCTGTACAATGACGTATTACACGTGATTATGTACTATCCGTCCATCCTTTTCAGCCCCCATTTGGAGCCTTGTCCCGAGGTTCGTGGGGCCTCGTCACTCAAAGGCCCAAGACTCCTGATCCAGCATTTTCAAGCCCATTTGCTTTGAGTTTGCCATCTAGTCCAGAGAATGTTTTCTTTCGTATTGTTTTATTTCAAGGTTACTCGCTGCCCAGGTGCACTAGAGTGCCAATATGTACGTTCAATAGAGAACCTGTAGGCTACATGGCCAGTATCTATGCCGTACCGTCTGAAAGTTGTTTCGTGCATTCGCACTATAGTATGTGAATCGAGTTCGAAATTGGAGCCATTCAGCTTGGTGCAGATAGGTATTTGAGTAGCATTGGATGGAGTGACCGCGACCAGGCAAGTAAACAAAGCTTTGACGGTTAACATTATTCTACGTAGTTGCCTATACGATGTTCTGGGAAAGAGTCATCAGAACCCTGCGCCGTGGTCATTGGGGTATGACTGTATGTTTCGGCGTAGCTGTGAGGCATCCGTTGTGTGACTCAGAGCGCTTCGGCCGTACCATGACCTGAACAACCTCAAGAACCTACATACCGATTGGATTCAGAGGGAAACCGCCCTTTGCTGAACATTTAGCTACATGTGTTCTGTTAAAGCAACCGAAGGGCGGTGCGACCAGTGGTATAAGTTGCTTGCCCGTTACTATATTTTCTCCTACAGAACGATAGGTTGTCAAATCTTCTGCAACACTCTGTCAACTTGAACGCTGTCCGCCATAAGACAAAAAATCACGTCGCACCAGGGAACGAGAAAAGACCGTCACATCCCCAGGAGGCCATACATCACTGATTTTAAACATCACCTACATCCAATGTCCACGAACACCGCCGCTACCGAAACCAACAAAGCCGAAACCGCCGTCTCCTACGCTGCTCTTATTCTTGCGGACGAGGGCATCGACATCACAGCCGATAAGCTCCAAATCTTGCTCAAGGCTGCCAACATCGAAGACGTCGAGCCCATCTGGGCCGCGATATTCGCCAAAGCACTACAGGGTAAGGACGTCAAGGACATCCTTACCGCTGTCTCGACTTCCCCCGCGGAGGTCGGGCGCGCACAGGCTCCCGTGGATGAGGGTACTTCGACTGAGCCCAGCAAGGACACTGAAGTCACAGACGACGATCCCGAAGGCAGCGACATGGAAGGTGGAATGTTTGACCTTTTTGGTTAAGTATTATGACTTAGGAAAAGGAAAGAGAGAAAGAGGAGGTATCTTTTGGGGACCAGATTTGGGAGTTTTGAGATCTTACGCTAGTCCGTGTATCATCGTGCAAGGGGATCTTTCTTCCGACTTCTTTTCCATTGTGCCGTGTCGTGACATTTCGTGATGAGTGACATGACCGTGGACACACTGATACTTGTAAGTTGTACCCACTTGCAATGAGTGGTCTACTTAGTCTAGCGCGGATGCTGGCCGCGATGCATAGTCCGCTCACGATTGTTTCCTAAACTAGCCCTAGGGCGTATACTACACTGCATTCATGCAGGTTGCCGCGGACCGTTTCACGGTGCATGATGTTGACTCTGAGGGATTTATCTTATGGTTATTCCCTTGATCATCTTCATTCACTTAATTAGATCACGCATCACAGAGACAAAGTGAGCACAAACTGATTCACTACGGCACCAGGGCGTACCGAACATAATCGGGTGTGATGTGCATGTCAGCATCACGCGATTACTGAAAGCCATCGCGCCCGTTCAGGCAGAAGAGCATGCAGC
>Ga0181473_100253_pt2 | contig 11087 bp, 12 predicted proteins | sample In2P11_FD_119089 | JGI IMG/M metagenome (GOLD analysis project Ga0181473, IMG submission 119089) | Clean room microbial communities from NASA Spacecraft Assembly Facility at Jet Propulsion Laboratory, Pasadena, California, USA -... ... | reverse complement strand
ACCATTATATTCAAAGCCCCCACTTTTGCAAAACATCAGAGGAAACTTCCCAATGTTGATCCCCATCCTCCTTCTCCTTCCCGTTCCAATCAAAACCACCCTCTAACTTGTTAATAAAAATTGATCATCGAGAAATTCAACTTAAAAGAGTTGAGAGCAGTAATAAAAGTGAAAAAGTTAAGGCCAAAGAAAAGGGGCCAAGTGCATTACCAACTAAAGAAGAAAAAAATAAGTGAAAGAAAAATAGTTTGAACTAGCTCAAAAAACGATTGGTGTAGGAAAGGGTAATGAAAATGAGGGTATTTTTTGAACTCTAAAAAAATACCTCCAGTTCCTTCAATAATTGGTTCTTTTCAACATCAGTATTTCCTCCAAAGGATTTGAGATTAAACTTCACTTCCAACTTCAAAGGTAACTTCAAATAACATATGTGCAAATCCTCCCTAATCCCTCACCCTTTTTCCACTTATGTGTGGAAAGTGAAAGAGAAAGAAAAAGGGATTGGGCATAATAATAATGTTGCAATTCATATGAGCCCAACAATGACCAACCTTTAATCCTCCACTATGTATGTGTCTTAAAGAAAGATTTTTGGGATCTTATTCGTATTGTGGATATCAAGTATTGAATGTGATTTGAACTTCCAAGCAATCTTATATCTATTTGTTTTCTTTTTCATTTTATAGAACTAAGATATCAACATCCTCTAAAGAAGTAATTTTATCATACCATAATATCAATTCTTAACATAATGGAGGTAATTCATAGTGGAGTGCTTAATCATTCTATGATGTCCCCCTATTACTTTTAGTGGGACCATTCTGGTCATCTTGTATTATATCTATTTTATGTATTTGCATTTACATTGTTGTAACTCAGGATAGGAGTTTTAATGGGCCATGTGGACCCCACTATGAGCCCCAAGTGGAACGTCTCCCTCTTGAGTAGTAGATTAGGCATGTGTTTCATTAGAGATCCCAGATTATGGGTATCCCAAGGTATGTTTATGCATTATAGTTATTTACAACCACCAACATGCTAGTGCCACACTAGGGAGGGTCCCATACCCCCTCGTTGGCTCATGAGGACTCCAGGACCCCCATGTTGGCACTTTAAGTGATAGGGACCCTACACTGGCATATTATGTGATCATGACCCCACGTTGGCATTATGGGTGATCATAACCCCCCATGTTGGCACTTTAAGTGATTGCCCCCCCCAAATACCCATGATTGAATTAGATGGGCCTAGGATGAATCCTAGGTGAGTTTTGGATATAAGTAATGTATAGATAGACATTGAAGCTTCAATATTGGATAACCATTATTACACATTACTTCTATTATAGTCCTTCGAACATATGTATTAGCGATGCTAAGCATTCCATTCGTAGGCGAAGTGCATAGAGGGTAGCCAGGTGTTGGGATCCTGATTATCTATGAAATTAGTGGAGAACCTTTACCATCGGGTGGCATTCTAAGGTGTTATTTCTACCTTTAGTGGTTATCCAAGTTTCAAGGAGGACTCCTTCAGTGGAGGAGATTCATGATTTGAGGGAGTGAATCTATCCCCATGGTTTTATAACTGTTTGGCATTGGAGATTACAGAGTGTTGTGCCCTAGTTGACTTCCTTGAGGCCAATGACTATCCATTGGGCTTGGTATTATATTTGCTATCATTGTATATCATTCATGTAGCCAGAGGGCACTTGGATCTCATTATTATGTTATGCATTTCATACTTATGCATGTATTGGATCTTGTTATTTATATGCACTTGTATTCATCATTCAGTGGCACATTAATGTAATGGAGTTTAGATTATGCATATACGAGCCAAACGTTGGTAATTTGGCATTATATTCATTGATGTATACTTGCATATGCTTAACATTGGTATTTTGGGTATCTTAATGTTTAATATGAATGGCCTAACTCTAATGTTGCATGCTTGAGGGTTTGATTATGTATTGTGGATGCCCTAGACCTGACATTGGGGCTTAATGATCCTGTATTACTAGTTAAAAGGGAAATTTGATTTTTGGATCATCACAAGTGGTATCAAAGCTTGGATCTGGCTAGCCTATGCATGCAACCTAGAATCCACTGCTACTATACCAAATCTAGCAAGAGAGAGAGATGGCATCTGCTAGGAAGAGTGGAAGATCAGAGGAGATCGCAGAGAGAGCCGTTCAGGGTGAGGAGAGACAACCATGGAAAAATGAGCCATCGAAAGAGAGATTCTAGTGATGAGGGGGATGTGTAGGGGGCATAAGGAGATAAACATAGGATGAATAGAAGGAGAATCCCTACTTTGGTTCAGGGATCCACTCTCAAATAAAATTTTGATGAGCTGATATCTAATATTCACAACATGATTAGGATCATGTATTCTATGCAATGATAGATGTCAAAATATTGGGGAGTTTCCTCTGATGTTTTGCAAAAGTGGGGGCTTTGAATATAATGGTAATAATGACTAGAGAGATGATGGGAATGATAAGCCAATGGTTAAGCATTCCACTCTGAATTTCCTTCATTATGATAAGAATTGAGATTATAATATGATAGAACCACTTCTTTGGAGGATGTTGATATCTCAATTATATAAAAAGAAATTTATAAAACAAATAGATATAAGACTGCTCGGAATGTCAAACCACATTCAATACTTGATATCCACAATACAAATAAGATACCAAAAATATGTTTTAGGACACATCCATAGTGGAGGATTAAAGGTTGGTCATTGTTGGTCTCATATGAATTGTAACATTATTATTATGCTCAATCCTTTCCCTTTCCCTTTCTCTTTCACTTTCAACACATAAGTGGAAAGAGGATGAGGGATTGGGGAGGATTCACACATATGTTATTCAACCTAGTTCCACCCAAATGAAGTTTTTTGGATCTCCCGATGGAAACTTAACTTCGTATCATTGCTAATTTGGGGTATTTAATTTCAATGTTTGGTATTTTTGTGTTGCAAATGCCTATGGATTTCTTCATAAATCTTCCTCGATGTCATTTAAGAATTCCTTACCTCGATAATGTTGATAATATTCTTGGTCGAATTTTCTAATTTTTGGAAATTTTTTAGCCATAATTCCTTTCTTAGTACAAAGTTGATATCAAATTTATTTGCATTATGGAGGCATTGTAGAATTCCCTTGCATAAATAGTTTACCGATTTGCTCTATTAGTTTCACTAGTTGGATGGATAAGTCATCATTAATGGTGTTCACTCGCCATGGTTGTGATTCGATTTCGAATACCACTTAAAGGGTCTCAATGTATGTTGGGTATATCTTTTCTATAGGTCATTTGAATTTTGGTCATAGTCCAGAAATAAACTATTCTACTTTTTATTTCTCCATCATCAGTCCTTCTAATCACCTTTCGATTGCTTTAAACCTTTTTTCGTACTCTTAAATTGTTTCCTTTGGTCCCATAATCATTTCCTGTATTTTTCTTACACTCTCTAGTCTAGATTCTGGGAAATGGTATTTAGCTTCAAAAAATCATGTGGATACATAGTAAGTTGTATCGTCCATTGATGATGAGTCAATGTCAACAACTTGTTAACGGTTGTATCATCGGTTTGCTTTTAAGTGGGTGAACTCTCACTAGCCGTTTATTAGACTATTAATTTTTTTTTTTTTGCACATCATCGACATTATGTTAACAGTTAAGCATGCCTTCGGTTCCATGTTTTGCATGGATTTGTACATAAAACAAAAATAAATTATCCCCCTACATTTGATATGAATTGTTTTGCAAGGGCACAGAGTTGTGTTTTTCAAGCGTAAAAATGCTTGAGATGGATGGCATTGAAGGTTTTTGGTTCTTCCTTGCCATCCAAAGTTGATAACCTATATGCTCCTGATCCTATTTCATCAGCAACAACATATGGGCCCAACCAATTGGGTTCAAATTTTCCTTTAGCCTTCTCATTTGCTGTTGTTTTGTTGATATTCTCTTTTAAGATTAGGTCCCCTATTTTGAACTATGTAGCTTTTATCTTCTTTCCAAATTCTCTCTTAAGTTTGGCATTGTAGACCTTTTGATGCTCAATGGCTCTTATTCTTTTTCCATCTAACATCTCTAACTACTGCAATCTTGCTTTTCTTGCATCTTCATATGGAATATCACCTTGTAAAGAGATCTTAAGCGAAGGAATCTCTAACTCAAGTGGGAAAATGGCCTCATCTCCATATACCAATGAAAATGGGGTTGCCCCAGTGGCTATTCGAACATAGGTTCTATAGGAAAATAGTGCATATGGCAATTGCTCATGCCAATCTCTTTTGTATTTATCCCATGTTTTGGAAAGAATACTCTTAAGTATCTTGTTTGTTGCTTCAACTTGACCATTGCCTTGAGGGTAGTAAACTGAAGAAAAGGTTTGTGTGATGTGAAACTTTTTACAAAATGCTTGCATATCCTTTCCCTTGAGATTTGGACCATTATCCATGATCAACCTTTTTGGCACACCAAATCTAGTGATGATGTATTCTATAAGGAATGCAATAATCTTTCCTTGTGTAATTGACTTAATGGGGATGGATTCCGCCCACTTGGTAGTATATTTTATAGCTATGATGGCAAATTTGTGACCTCTAGAATAAGGATTAATCATGCCAATCAAATCTATGCCCCAAGTAGCAAAGGGCCATGGAGAAATAATGTAATTGAGTTCTTGAGTGGGCTATTTTTCTAAGTTTGCATGCTTTTGGCATGACACGCATGCTTTCACATGAGTTTGACAATCTTCTTCCATAGTGGGCCAATAGTACCCTATTCTCAAGATCTTTATATAAAGATCTTTGGCATGAAAATGGGCACCCCATAATCCATCATGAGCTTGTTCTAAAATATTAGCTATCTCATCCTATGTTAAACATCTCAACAAAGCACCATCAAGGGATCTTCTATATAAAATATCACCAATGATAACATATTTCATAGCAGTCCTTCTCAATCTTAGTCTATCATTCTTAGTATATCTAGAAGGAATACTTTGGTCTCTTCAGTAGATATAGATATCAAAATACCAGTCTTGAAAAGCATCATCATTGGCAATAAGATAGGAAAAAATAGAATGAATATGAGTTGTATAAGATGGAGAACTTAACTTACAGATAGTGAGAATGGTCTCCTCACCTTCAAGCTCAATTGGTATCAAAGAGGTTGAGCTTGCCATAGCATCTGCATATTTGTTATTAGTCCTAGGAATGGTCTCAATAGTATACCTATCAAGCCTATCCAGCAACTCAATCACAACCACCCTATAAGGCCTTAGCTTCTCATATTTGGTATCATAAGTACCCTTCACTTGGTTTACAACAAACTGCGAGTCCCCATAAATTTCTATGTCTATGATTTTTAGTTCTAAAGTTGCCTTCAATCCCAGTAGCAAAGCTTCATACTCATCCATATTATTAGTGCATTTGAAATCCAATTTATATGCAATAAGAATTACTTGATTGGTAGGGGAGACCAAAATAATACCCACTCCTACTCTGTGAATGCATCTAGAACCATCAAAATATAGGGTCCAGACTACAAGCTCATCCTCTAGAAGAAAAATATAATCATCAGGGATAGAGATCTCTTCAAAGTTGCACCGTTAATGCCTTGTTGATAGGTCATCAAGCCGTTGGCACCATGGCTCCTCCTCAAAAATGTTAGGAAATTCTTTGTGGACAACCTCCTTGCCTCCCTGAGGGAAATATGCTATCAAATCTACAATGGCCTATCCTTTAACAAATTTTTTCTTCACCACATTAATATCAAATTCCTATAATAACATTAGCCCCTTTACAAATCTACCAAATAAGTGTTGTTTAGCCATAAGATATTTTAAAGGATCAACAGGACTGACAACATATGTGTTGCAATATAACATGTAATGCCTTAATTTTTTAGTGGTAAATATTATAGTAAAGCAAATATTCTGAATAGGAGTGTACCTTATATCATAATCAACCAATGTCTTGCTTAGATAATAGATAGCCTCTCTTTGTTATTTTCAATTTTTTGCACAGTATGGCTCCTATGGCATACAAGGAGGCTAAAATATACAAGTATGCAGATTGGGAAAAATCCATGGGAACAAGGATAGGGGGGTTAAGCAAATATTGCTTGATATCTTCAAATGCTTTTTGGTAATTCACATCCCATAAAACTTGACATCCTTCTTAAGTAAGTGAGTGAATGGTCTACACTTGTCCCCTAGTTGTGAGATGAACCTCCTAACTAAATTTATCTTTCCTTGAAGACTTCTAAGTTGTTTCAAGTTTCTAGGGGGAGGCATGTCAATAATGGCTTTTACTTTCTTAGGATCTAATTCAATTCCTCTATTTGAAACCATGAACCCCAATAAGTTTCAAGAAGTAACTCCAAATGCACACTTTGAAGGTTTAAGTCTTAGTTTGTGCCTTTGCAAAATGTTGAATACCTCTTCAAGGGCTTTGATATGGTCTTGACCTTGCTTTGATTTGATAAGAATTTCATCAACATAGAACTCCATTGTTTTGTGAATATGATTATGGAACATACTGACCATGGCTCTTTGATATGTAGCACCTACATTTTTTAGTCCAAAAGGCATAACCTTCCAACAAAAATTGCCCCAAGGGGTTGTGAAAGCAGTTTTATGTCGGTCAGCAAGATTAATTAAGATTTGATTGTAACAAGAAAAATCATCCATAAATGACAACATATCATGACCAGATATGCTATCAACAATCATATCAATACTAGGCAATGGAAAATCATCCTTAGGATAATCATTGTTGATATCATGAAAATTGGTACATACCCATATTTCACCAATTGGTTTAGTAACAAGAACAATGTTTGACATCCACTCAGAATAATCAATAGACTCTATGAATCTTGCTTGCAAGTATTTTTTAATCTCTTTTTTTACTAACAAGGCCTTAGAATGATGCATAACAAATGAAGGATCTAACCCAGGCATATCATCATAAGACAAAGCAAAAAATTTAGAATGTGTGATGAATTTAGATTTCTACCTTTCTTGTTTAGAAGAGGCTAGGGCTGCTTCAATTTGAAGCAATCTCTCCTTATCTATAGTGCTAATGTTAATATTTAACAACTCTTTTTGTGGGAAGGTGAGATCCTTCTTTGTTGGTAATAATGATGGCAAATCCTCCATAGTAGGATCAATAATCTCAGCTTCTTCTAAGGGTTGAACCTGTAACACATCATGAAAATTGACCTCTTGTCCAAAGCAAGCATACTCATGAAGCATATAAGAGGCATGACGTTTTTCGTTAGACTTGGGCAATTCTGAATGTGCCCTCAAGTATTCAAGCAAATCATCATCAGTACTGAAATAATAAAAGGCAAGAGGCAAGCTATGATCAATCCATATATCTTCATCAATTTCATCAGATAATTCTATCACATTAAATGTTTTAACAAACTATATGGGACCCCATTTTTGTTTGACCTGTCCATCACTACCTAGACCTATCTTAGTAAGCTATGTTTTTGGAAAAATAGAAAAATCAGACATACCTTGCTTAGTTTTACCGAAACCTCCTCCCCTATACTTGTAATTGTTAACCATATAATTTTGAACAAAATTAGAAGGAAAGGTTTTACCTAATTCGTAATATGCGAGGATAGCATCTGCAGAAGATTGGTTCATCATTGCAGATAAAACAAAGATGGAAGGGTCAACGACATCATCATCTGTACGCGTACAATGCTGGCACCTTGTATGTAGAATAACATGATGTTGGTAGCCTAAAACAACCAATATTTGAGGTCATCCCAAGTCTTTAATGGATGCAAATAAGTTTGTATCATCTATTTTGTAAGTGCCCATACTTGTTTCTATGATTTGCACCTGTTTATCTGTATTTACCCCCGATGTGGAATCATCCAAGGGTTCTATTTTGAAAAGTGGTGGAACCAAGGCCATCTCCTCAAAGTCAGCAACATTGCATAATGCATAGGGCTTAGGATTAGCTAAGATTGTATGTACTTCTCCTTGGAATTCAAATTTCAATCTACCATGTAATGTAGAAGCAACAACTTCCATATCATGGATCCAAGATCTTCCTAAAAGCATGTTATAAGACAACTTCAAATCAACTACTTGAAACTTGGCTGGAATAGTTCTAACTCCTGTGGTAATCATAATGGTAGCTATGCCTAGTGGTTTCTTAGAAGAACTATCATAGGCTCTAATTTTGAAAATAGCTTCTTCTAATGGGGGTATGGTTACATCTTTTTCTTGTAATTGAGTTAAAAAATAGTTAGAACACACATTCATAGCTGAAACATTATCTACAATGGTCCTTTTAACTTCCAATTCATCTACCATAGGGGCGATATATAAAGATGCACACTCATTTAGTAGTTCTTGGTTGAGTATTTCAGATTTGTGAAAGGAGATAGTGTCACTTTCCCTAATGGTTTGGAGCTTCTTAGAACATGTAGCCATTGAAATGTTAGTAGGAACAATTTCATTCTTAAATAAAGTATATAAAACATCCCTATGACCTTGAGAAGTAGAAATGAGATCATACAAGCTAATCTTGGCTGGTGTATGTTATAATTCATCAATCATATTGTAAACTTTAGGATCAGGTGGGACACTTACTTTTTCAATCGTAACTGGATTTGGAACATTGCATGGACATCCTCTTCGCAAGTTAGCACACACTTCTTGGACTACTTGGACCACATTGATGACATCTCCTTGTTTAGTAAGATATTCATCAATCTTATACCTTTCTTGTTCTATGAGGACTATGATAGTTGCTTCCAATATTTTGCAAAAGTTTGTAGTGTGCCCTTTTCATTGATGATAAGCACAATATGACTCAAAGTGTCCCAAAGGGGTATCATCATCAACTTTTTCAAGCAGGTGTAGGAGGCCTTTCTTCATTAAGTCCCTCAAAAGAATTCTTGGTGGAACTGGAAATGTGTAGTTGGTCTCTTTTAAGGAAGTAGATCTTTGTGCCTTTGGAGGAGGCTTGGGTCTATTTGCCATATTATCTAGTTTCTCCTCTTTCTTGGCATATGATTTCCTATTATCTTTGAAAAAAATTGTTAGATGTATATTTAAGCTCTCCTATAGATAATAAAAATTTCTCTTTTTGCACTAATTGTTGAACTAGAGTACTAAAACCAACATCCTTAGCACTAGGAGCATGCAATTGAAGTAGAGGAATAATAGATTCATGAAATATGCCACAAATCTCATATTCATCTAGTCTAACTCAAGTAGTTTGCCATACCTTTTTGAAGTGTAAGACATACTTATCTATGGTTTCATTGCTTGCTTGATGAAGTGCACATAATTTCAATATATTACCTTATTCTTTAATATTATGCTTGTATTGACCCATATATATTTGAACTAAGGTTTTGAAGTTATCAATAGACTTACCAAGAAGAGAGTAGAACCACTAAGTAGCATCACCTTTCAAGCTCCTTGGCAAGAATTTAGCCATTAACCTCTCATCTAAACCCATTTTCAATAAGCACTCCTCCTAAAAGCTAATGAGATGCTACTTGGGATCCTATTTGCTGTTGAACATCTTGAACTTGAGGGTCTTGTGATTGGGTGGTAGGGGAAAATTACGGATGTCATACGTCAAAGGTGAAATGAAAATGCCATTATAATCATTAGGATTGGATGGTGAGGTATTAGATGAACCTCCTGTATTAGTCGAGTTGGAACCTAGATTGTTGTTCACAACAATCTCCCTTTGCAAATCAATAATATTCATGTTTAGAGCCTAAAGTGTGGCTATGAGTTGATCCATCTTAACATTGTTGGTGTCCTAAAGATAGAAATATACAGTGCTGGTGGCCTGATCCTGATAAGAAGGGTTTATGTGATCTCACCTCTAGGGCAAGATAAATCGAATAGTCGGGTTCACCAAAATATAGTAGCTAAATAATGCAATTAATGCAATGGGGTTGATTAATGAACTATTGCTTTACTTTGTAAATATTGATGCATATATCAGAAATACGGTAATAACATGTAGCAAGAATGTAGTAGTGTTTACTTAGATTCAATATTTATTCTGTTAATCATAAAATGCATAAAATACATAGCATACATTCATGAACAAGTACATCATCAATGTAATTCGCACGCCATCGTTGTCGTAAGCTAAGTGAAATTACATATGCGAACAAGAATGTAGTGATGAGCGAATCAGTGAATAATCAAATTATGAACATGCATGCGAACTTACAAAATAATAGATGCATAATGTAGATAGATGAAGCAAGTTGCAATCCTTAAAATGATCTTCAATTGATAATCCTTATATTAGCTTGAAATGATTATTTGCCCATGATTTTCTCATGATCTATAGGTCATCAAATGATGCCTTTATATATGATACAAGTTTACATGACTTTGATATTTTGATCCCTTGTACAATCCACAAGGGTCAAATACATGGCCTACACCTCTTTTATACATTTTTAATCCCTTTTTTCATATTAATCTGTAAAGGGATTAAAATGATTTATTAAATACATAAAGGTTCATTTTGAGGTGTCTACAGTAATTTCTTTAGATTGATTGATATTATGCAAAGTTTCAATGTTAAACATCATAACAACAAATTTATTTATCAGAATGCAATCACATGAAATGTAGTTATGTATGATCAATGAAAGACAATAGTGCAAAATGATTATGTTGCCTCTAAATGATGACTTGTATGCAACAATCTTAATAATTAAAGACCAATAATACCATATTGCTAACAATACAAACTTTACCTCACCATGATAATTAAATTTCAACAATACTATAAGGGTCATCAATGTAATTATGTGAACTCATTATGTTTAAATGATTTTCAAAAATATAAGATGACTAGCAATGATGTGTATATATGCTATAGTAAAAATAAATTAGTAATGCAAATTTATCAAATACATGATATTCATATTATAAAAAAAACAATGAGAACTAGATATAAACAAAATTCCTACTAATGCTCTTATTGATATTAAGCCATTAAATTACTAGTAGTTTATGTACAAAAAGAAACAATAGTAATTTAACACTCTACG
>Ga0181473_100334_pt1 | contig 11089 bp, 6 predicted proteins | sample In2P11_FD_119089 | JGI IMG/M metagenome (GOLD analysis project Ga0181473, IMG submission 119089) | Clean room microbial communities from NASA Spacecraft Assembly Facility at Jet Propulsion Laboratory, Pasadena, California, USA -... ... | reverse complement strand
AGTAATCATGTCATAATTCATAGTCAACTCATAGTCATTATACATAATACTACAACTCTTACTTATTACACCTAAGTACATGTTATCTATCTCAACACATATGTGTTGTACAATCACCTTAAAACAAGATCATTCATTCAGAAAATCTTACACACACATACTCATATCATGCAAGTAATCAAACATTTAGACAACAGATAAGCGGGAAAATGGACACCAACACTCAAACACCAATTAAACGACATAATCAAACATTCAAGCACAAAGTATATGATATAAGAAAGATCATACCTTAGTGTATCTTAGGGGAGGCTATCTTGTCTGCACAATCAATATAGATTAGCATGATATAACTTCATGACATATCAACTCAAAAATAAATAAGGTCATGATATATGTTTTACCTCAGGAGACAGTTCTTGGCTGTGGGGAAACCAGTGTCCAAGACATTTTGAGATTAATTAAAAACAATTAAAATAAATAGCTAGAGGTACAGGCCATGAGGGCTTGGAAGAAAAGCTTCTAATTCTGAGGCCCTAGCATTCCAAACTAGAATGGCTAGAGAGGCTATGAGAATTGCAAGGGGGAGGTGAAAAGAGGAAAATGGAGGAGACAAAGTTCTGGCATAGGTAATTAAGTATATGTAGTTTAACTCTGTAGAAAGAATGATGTAATATTGAGAAAATATGAATGATGTTCCTAGATGTGGAGCACCCATCAAGGGCTTTAGGATTAATTTTAATGAGTACAATTATGTAAATTAATAAAAAACTAAAACAAACCACCATCTGCATCTTACATTATCCAAGAGAGGAAAATACATAAATATGAATGCTGAAACTCAAGATAATGACAATCACTGCAATTTCAAAGAGAATATTTTGTTTACATTGCCATTCATGGATGATTGTGACCATTCAAACCCCTACCATGTCTCATTTTTTCTCTTTTATTATCATCCTTCCTCAAGCTATCCTGGAATTGGTTTAAACTTGTTTTTGAAATAGTTATATAACTGTAGAAAATAATTTCACAAAAATATGATATAACCAATTTCATAATATTTAAAACCAACAACATAAAGGGAAGTCTCTTTTAATGTGTATACTTTGTATAATTAGTGAGCCCCTTTTCAACCTTATAAATTCAGTAACATGATCATGTGATTGACTTTCCTTGAGGGGAGGTTTAAGTGGGACCTAGGGTTCGTCCTCTACATACACAAACAAAACCTTAAACAACTTACGAGGGAACTTTAGCAATTTACAGAAAATCAAGGTAGTGGTTTCATAATGGATCTTGTTCGTTGATCATTCGATGGGTGGTATAATCAAACTACCTTTTGGGACCACCCAATAAATTAAACTTCATGCAATTTGTCCTCTCGAGACTCCATTGCTTTAGAGTATTGCTTTTATGAGCCATCGATTTGAAACATTGAAAGAATCACACACTGGAGTGTTTCTTCTGTGAACTTCTTCATCTTTGCATCTAGCTCTGTTGTAGCCTCCTCACCTTTCACAATAATTCGATCAATATATTAATCAATTATGATGTTATCTTTAACTCTGGTTGAAAGCAATAAAAGAAACTTTTCACTCCCTTCTTGATTGAAAGAATCTATGGAAGCATCACAATCCTCTCTTGAAGTATTCCCATTAATTTGACAATACAAATGTCGACAGAACATACAATAACCCTCCTAAATGTCCAATAGCCTTGTCATTTGTGAAAAAAAATAAGAACTCTATAATCATGCTCCTTTAGTTTTGGAAGCAACTTATCCAAAAGAACCATTTTGCCTTCATTGGTGATTAGATGGTCTCCAGTGGTGTATGGTGGTGTTGTATAGTTCAACAACCCCCATTTTAATATATTATAAATTTCCTATGGAATTTATTATATTAAAATAGGGACCCTTCAGTTTTAAAAAGCCTTTGATTTTATTTCTTTAAAACAAAAAATAAAAAAATAGAAAATCAATATAAAAAAAATGTTAATAAAATCCCATAACTAAACTTTAATACTTATGATTTTTAATTAAAACCCATCTATTAAACCTTGATTATCAAAAAACCAAATTTTAAATAGCCCATCAGACCGAAACTATATGCAGGCTTTAAAAACCTTAAAGTATTAAACGATATGGGTTGTTTTAAAAATAATAATAATCTGAGGTTAAATTCTTTATAACTCCACCATACACACACATCGCAAATCAACATAATAAATAACACACCATGATAAAACACACGGCCTTAGCGAAATGCAATTATGATTTGATAAGGCCGGACCTGATAGGGTTGTGAACTTCACTTGAATAAAAGTATTGCATTTGCGAAGATTGCATAAATCATAGCCCATGTCTCGTGACCTATCCCTTATGTGATTGTGATATCTCGAACTCGACAAAGTCATACACTCCATTTAATAAAGCTCCCCACATCTGGGAAATCGCAAAAATGCCACAAATTGACACCTCTTCACCTCTATGTGATTGCGATTTCGATATCTAAATTGGACCCAGTCACATATTTAAATCCATTGAATCAAAATATCACATCGAGGACATCACAAGATCCAAAGGCTTAAGTCCATACCTCGATCCATACCACCAATTTGGATATACGATATAAGACTAACCCAATAGGATTATACATGCTAGTCCATAATTTCCCCATGTCCGTAGCTATCATAGTTACCAAAGGATCATGCCTCTTGCCTCATGCTGATTACAATTGTGATTAGCGGGACCTGACGGAATTATACACTCTAATTCGTAAATCCCCCGCATATACACCTATTGAAAATTCTAAAAAACATGACCTCTCCACCCCAAGTCTGATCCCCTGATATGAAATTCAATTGTTATAAAAATAAATATTAAATGAAAAAGCGTTTAAATAAAGGAAGCCACAGATGGACCCATTCCTCTTCCACATGACCCATGATGTCACCTATGACATCATCTGCCATGTCATCCGCCATGTCAGTAGTGACATCAGATCCATGACACCATTGTGTCATCCCTTACGTTGTCTTGTAGATTGCAGATCACAAATCTTTCAGAACCAATAGCCATCTACCTTTCCATTGTTGCGATACTGGTATCGCAATCACAAGTTTTCATGGGACTTAAGCCAATCCTCCTCTGCCCATTTCAATTGGGATTTGGCCCTGATTGATATATTTAGATTTTCGTCTATTTCAAGAGGGACTCTCCCTACTCCAAATATGACTATAATTCATCCCCTCCCGATTCTCAAGTGATTACAATTTGGATTTTGGTCAAAATGCTCCCATTTTTTATTATAACTTCCCGGTTGCAAAAACGATTTATTATTTAATCAAAACTACCCGCTTGTTTATTTAATTTTATCTAAGAAATATTAGTCTTGCTTTACGATATACTTAACTATGACTTATCTTTCTAGGTATACATAGAGCTCAACAACCAGGAAGAGATAACTACGTAGAGGAAAAGGCTGTTCGTTCCTTAGAATCTGCAGAAAGTAATGATATTTTGATCAGAATTCAAGGATAATAAGCCAGAAATGGAAAACTACTTTTATTTTTGATGATTCAAGGAACTTCATTTCAATTTTTCAGCACTATGCAAGACCTACTATTTTTAATCAAATTGTATTATTATTTAAGTAGAAATGATGCATCGATTTAAGGATCCATAATTTGACAGAGAAATCATAAGGAAGAATTCACATTTCTGTATTTATTCTTGAATATTTGTTTGAATAAAAATTTTGGATCATGGCCTCTTTTATTTTTGCCAAAAAGCTTGAGTGTTCTTGCATTTTTGTATTACATTAAAGCATTGGAGAAAAGGAGAAAGGGACAAGATTGCTAATTTCTTGAAATCAAGAATTTTTGGATACGAGTATTTCTATCAGTATTTTAAAATGATTATGTTTTGTTTTACTATCTGCAGTTTCTCTCTATTTTATGTTATATGCATTTTTGTAAAACAACATTAGCATAAATTCATTTCCGGATATGTTTAAATGCTGCAATATTTTAATGACATGTATCAAAGACAATTAATGATATTTTCATTGTGATATAAGCTTATCATAGTTATTTTAATTAATTTCTTAATTAGAAGAATTAATTTAAATCATTATATAATTCTAAAGTAAATGATTAATTTCTTACTCCTCTACTACAGAAAATTATTCTAAATTAGAATCAAACTATTAAACCAGGTGGTTATCCCCCATGTTGTTGCATCGATTTCAGAGGCATCAACATTTTTGCACTAGAAGAAGGGCCACGACTATGAATGGAAAAGATAACTCAATATAAATTAAAAATCCATTCCAAGAGTCACTTGCCCTCAAGATCACCTCCAACTTCTCGATCCTCATTAAAAATCATATCTCTAGATCAGAGGTTGAGTAGTCACTCTCATAATCTCCTAGAACATTATCCCCATCGACTGATTCACCTTCTTCTCATAAAAAAATAGAGGTTGAAACTTTAATTGAAAAATTAGAAAGCATTTCTATCTCCAGTAAAAAAACATCAACGATCAGAAGCATCCGGAGGTAGTGTATCTTCATCTTTTCAACCTACTCAGATTCTAACTCGTTCTTAAAGTGAAAAACTTGGAGTTACTCCATTCGAGTTTCCACTCCCTTCTTCAGAAAGAAGACTAAGAAAACTAAATCACAAACATCTACTACTGAGATTTTATCAAATTCCCCACCGCAAAGACCTTCATTCCCTCCATTCCTTCCCACTTATTCTTCTCAAAGTACTAGTGCTAGCACTCAACCTGCCTCTACTTCCACTCAAACTCTATCAATATCCACTCCCACTCAAAATCCCACTCAAACTCTATTAATGGCAGGGAAACCAGTTAGACCATGGGCTAATCTTGGTTCTGCACAAATGGCAGCCCCCCTTCATGCTCTACCTAAACATCCTGAAAGATAGCTGCCAAAATTTAATCTTGATGATGGATTACCTGCTCAAGAGCATCTCCATAATTATATGTCAGCTATCAATCTTAATGGAGTATCTGAAGAATATTGTGTAGTAAGATTATTTCCCTACACCCTCCAAGGATCAACAAGATCCTAGTACTTTTCATTTCCATTCAGATCTACAACAAGTTGGGATATTTTTTAGGAACAACTCTTAACCAATTTTGGTGATGATCACATTCCAACTACTTTGATTAAAGATATCTCTAATCTTAAAGGAATTCCTAGTGAAAAAATCAAGGATTTTAATTCTAGATTTAATAAACTCTTAAATAAAATCCCATATACATCTAAACCTAGTGCTGATGTACAAAATGAATGGTATATATCTTCTTTACCTTCAAATATTGCATTTTTTGTCGATAGGGCTAATAAAATGACTCTAGGTGAAAACATGAAAGAAGCATTAGCATTTGAGAAAAGGATAATTGACCTAGAAAATAAAACTACATCGGTTGAAGGAAAAACCAAAAGGTTTAATTTAAAGAAGAATAAAAACAGAAAACTCCTAAAGATCCCTTTGATCTTGAAGGATTACAAAAAGTCCTAAAAAATATGTCTAATGAGATGGCAGAAATTAAAAAACAAGTAGCTGAATCTTCTTCCAAGAAACCATTTAGACCATTCAGAAGAAATCAACCAACTAATCCTCAACCTCTAAACACCATATCAAATGATGAAATTGATGATGAGGATGAAGATGAAGCAACATTCTCTCCTGATGAATTTCAGGATAAACAAATTGTTGAGTTAAATGGAATGTGGGATTTCATTCTTCCTATGTCTGACAGTGAAAATGAACATGAAGGCCTACCTGTTAGCACAAGAAGTAAAGGTCCATATGATCCTACACAATCAATTAAAAAAAAAAAACCTTCAACTCCTCTTGCTAAAGATAAAGATGTTAATAAAAAATTCACTTCTACATCTAATCAAGCGATTCGCTCTTCATCTAATTCTATGCCTTCACCCAAAACCTTGGTAGCTTATGATAATGTTGAGTATAACATAGTGGAGGACATGAAAAAAGTAAAATAAAATATTTCCCTCTATGAACTCATTAAACTCACACAATGACAAAATCTTTTATTGAAAGAATTGAATGCAGTGCCTACTTCTCCTCTCCCTGCTGCTATAATATCCAAAGCTGCAAATGGAATAGGTAAATTTCCTGTTAATTCATTGTTTGATTCCACTGAGGCTATAATTTTGATAGGTTACAAGTCTAATTCACATACCACTCCTTTCCTATTGAATTTTGAGATATTCAATAAAAATGTACATAACTGCTTGGTAGATTCAGGAGCTTCTTCGAACATTATTGCATATTCAATTTGTTTAAAATTGAACGTCTCCTCAAAAATATGTAGTTCATATTGTGCAACTCGATAGGACAGAAGTCAAAGTTATAGGAGAAATGAATTTAGTCCTCATTTGATTATCTTCAAATCCTAAAGTCTGTGAAATAATTGATATACTAGTTGTCGACATTCAATATTTCTATGGTTTGATTCTTAGTAGGGATTGGTAAAAAAAACTACATTGTTACTTTTCCACTGATTGGTCTCACTTGTGGCTTCCTTACAATGGTAAACCAAATAAAATTAAAATCAACCGAGGAAAACACATGAAAAAATTGGTATCAAATTTTGAAGGTGAAAATGAGCCAGTAGCATGTTGGACCTCAAATATGCCCATTTTGTCATCTTTCAATATCACCATTCATACCCTAAAACCCTATGTGTTTAACTCATTCCATACCCTAATTCCATAAATTTCCACCAAATACATATTTTACACTCTATGGTTCTTTATCATTAGTTTTCTTAGATTTTCTATGATTAAAGATTTTTTTGTCATCATTTACTAATGAAAGTTTTGCTAAGTTCAATTGTCGGAGAGTTCCATCACAAAAATTATTCACAAGTCAGTTAAATTAGTTACTACAGAGTTGAGTATGGAATGAGATTGTTGTAGGTGAAAACATGAAGTTTGTGACCAAATGGTGAAGACTCTTGACATTCTGATACTTGAATTGTGCTCAAAATACCCTCTTTCATATAACCTAGAAATCGTTTGGCAAAATTCATTACCATGAAGGAGCTATGGTCATGGGAATACTACAACACAGTTTTAAGTACATAATCGCTGTGAAATTTTGATTTTCCTTTTTTCGGCCACAACTAAAGTTTGGATAAAATTCTTATGGTCAATGAGGAGTTGGTTTCATCTTTATGCTAATATTGGGACCATGCTAATGTTAGCATTTGGTTGGAAACTATTGCGCCAAGGAGAGCAAGTTGTTTAAGCAATTAGATCTCAAGCCTAGATTAGTATTAATTTGTTGAGTTTTCCATGTATGGACTTACTGCTATTTTGTATATGAATTGTTTCCTATAAAGGCCAGTGCTTTAAGGAGTTAGGGGGGTTAATTGGTGCTAATCATTAAGTTTTCAAGTTGTTTTAAGACATTATGCTTTGTAATTGAAGACTCTATTCCAAATAATACAATATGGCTATGTTTTGAACCAGATTATTGTGAATTATGGTCTACTGTAAGTTTTTAATTTGAATGTTCTAGATCGTTTTTATTGCAAATTGTTTAGCCTTTCCCAGTTGTGGCAGGGCTTGCCATCATCTCGGAGAGAGATTCATTATTAGCTTAAGATAGATAGATGTGTGACAATTTTACAGAATCAGAATTTTCATTTAGTTATTGCATGAATCCATTAAGTTTCCTGAGTGATTTCTTGGAGTATTTAATTTGATTTCAGAGTATTTGTGATCATTATAACATCACCCTTCTCAATTGGAAAAATGATCAAGTGTTCTGAGTATATAGATTTCCATTTGCTGCATAAATTGTGCTTATGCCTCAGCGCTAAACCATGCTATGTATCCCTTGAAAAACCAATCCTATTTCACTATAATTGGAGTATTCAACGAACCGAACATAAATCAATCTTAGTTATCTGAAAATATTTTATGCACTTATATAATTGATTAATGATGCATGATGAAAGTCTAAATGAATTCCTCCTTGCGTGCATTAAATGGATAATTTGTAGGTTAAAGGATAATGGAATGAGTGAAGTTTTGGTTTGATAGATATATATATTAACTATGGATTGTGATTGGTAGTTTACATTTTGGATTATTTTTACTGGTTAGTCCTATCATAGAAGCATGGTGATTTCATTTAAAATAGTAGCCCAAGTAACTTAAGTTGTGTGATTTAGTGCTGACAATTCCCATTTGATTGATTTGGAGTAGTGAGACTTAATTTTTTAACAGTGAGGTTTTCGTTCCAGCTTTAATGTAATTTAATTTAGATTGTGCAATTCATGTCTAACATTTCAACTTAATTTAAGATTGAGTGAGGAGATATTTGGTTTAAGAGCAGTGTGGTTTGCTCTGTTTTGAGTTTGATTTGGGTTAATTGAATCGAGTTGAGTAGAATATTAGAAGTAGTGTGATTTTCTTTGGTTTGATTTTATTTAAGATAGGGTTAATTCAATTTGGTATCATGAGGTAATTTAGCTCAAACAATAGCATAAGATTTGATTTTGTGAGTAGTGTGATTATAATTAGAAACAGAGGTTGAATTGTCATTTGAGTTGCTTTCCATCATTAAATAAGTAGGTCAATTTTATAGGTTTCTTAACAATAGGATTTAGTTTCCTTAAATGTCATTTGTTTATATTTCTTTGAGTATCATTTCAGTTGCTTTGAGATCGGTAGTCTTTGGGTAGAAAGCCCCAGAGCTTAATTCCAATTCTGCATTCACTGGCTTAATTTAGATTTTGAGTTCATTAGCTTAGTTTAGATTTAATCTTTATGCCCTTTTGATTTAGTGATTCATGTTTTGTATTGATCAACATTAGAATAGATAAATGAGTTTTTTTTTTTATACATAATTTGAATCAAGTAATTAGCATTTTTATAATTCGAAGTAATTTTACTAGAAATAGTGTTTGATTTATTTCTGTAGTTAAACAAGAAGTTGATTTCTTACTCTGGTCTAGGGTAGATGCTCTGATCTTGTTCTTGTGCCTCTAAGTCTTACGACCCCAGATTGATAATTTAATGTTGGAAGCTATAACACATATAATTTCCCCAACATAGCATTTAAAAATAGCATCGTTGGAAACTACTCTACTGAACCATTTTTTGGGAATATCAATGCACAAATGTCACCTTTGTTGAGTAATTCAATAACTTCCCAAATTGAAATTTTTTTACAAACAAATTTTTCTAGATGTGTAAATATGTTAGAAAAGCCATTAGTTAACTCTTTTTTTTGGAAATTGTATTTTGATGGATCAAAGTCATGTGATGGTGCAGGAGCATGTTGCATATTAGTTAATCCTAAAGATGAGAAGACAATGCTAACTTGCAAGTTAGAATTCAAATGCACAAAAAATATTGTAGAATACGAAGCATTGTTCCAAGGTATGTACAAAGAAATATGCCTTCACGTTAAATACCTTCAAGTCTCCGGAAATTCAGAAATTGTAACTAAAGAAGTAAGAAACACTATGCATTGAATTTCTGGACACTTGAACCATTATCAGTCTTTAGTTCAATCTCTTACTTCACATTTTTTTTAGCTTTTAACATTTCTTCTATTCCTAGGATTCAGAATGCTAGTGCTGACCTTCTCTCTAATGTTGCATCAAAACTAATTCCATTAGAAGATTATAGTTTAGATAGATTTTCTATAGAGTTAATTTTTGGACCATCCATTCTTGATAATATCACCAACTGGCTGGTATTCAATGATGATGAAGACATCTTAAACTTCTTAACTTCAGAAAAATCATATGATGATCAAATAATTGATGAAGATGAACATGACAATCAATTAAAAAATAAAATCAATGATAATCCCATGCCAAAATCTATAGTTAAACTTAAGGATATTTATGATTTAAAAGACAGATTCAAAAAGGTTACTAATTCAAAACTTAAAAGTTCGACTTTAAGATTTGAATTAATAAACCTTAGGACAGATCTTAAACCTTGGGATATTAACTTAAGACTTTGTCTCTCATCTAATGAAAGATTATTCTTCATTCATTTGTTAAAGAAATATAAGTATATCTTTTATTGGAGTTATTAAGATCTTAAAACATTTGATACTTCCATCATTCAACACACAATTCTGATGACATATAATGATAAACCTGTCAAAAAAAAAAATTTAACGAAAATTCATCCAAACTTAGAAAGTCAAATCAAAATGGAATTGAATAAACTCCTTAGTTCCAAAATCAATTTTCTTTTTAGGCTTTCAAAGAGGGTTTCCAACTTAGTACCTGTTAGGAAGAAAACCGATGATATCTGCATTTGTATAGATTTTAGAAACCTTAGTAAAGGCAGTCAAAAGGATAATTTCCCATTTCCTACTATGGAACGAATTTTGCAATTAGTTGTAGGTTCAGAACTAATGTCTTTCCTTTATATATTTACAAGATACAATCAAATCATGGTCCACCGAGACGATAGGCTTAAGACTACTTTCATAACTAAATGGGAAACTTATGCCTACCAAAAAATGCCATTTGGGTTAATAAATGCAGGGGTAAATTTTAAAAGGGCTATGGATATAGCTTTCAAAGGTTTGTTAAACAAAACGGTTGTTGTTTACTTAGATGGCATTATTGTTTATTCTAAGAAAATAAATAACCATTTACATGACTTAAAAGAAATCTTTGAACATTGTAGAAAATATGGGATTTCATTAAATCCAAAAAAGTCTTTCTTAGCTCTTAGTGAAGGAAAACCTTTAGGATTCATTGTATCTAAAGATGGAATTTATATTGACCCTGCTAGAATAAAAGAAATTTCTTTTCCAAATAATAAAAAATCCATGCAATCTTTTCTCGGACAGATCAATTTCATCAAAAGATTTGTCCATGGTTTTTCAAAAATCATTCTACCATTACAACAAACGATCAAGAAAAAATCAACCTTTAAATGTGGTCATAATGAAAGACAACATTTCGACACAATCAAGCAAGCAATCATTAATGCTCCCTATCTAAGTACTCCAAATTTCTCTGATCATTTCAGCTTGTATACTT
>Ga0181473_100293_pt1 | contig 11106 bp, 12 predicted proteins | sample In2P11_FD_119089 | JGI IMG/M metagenome (GOLD analysis project Ga0181473, IMG submission 119089) | Clean room microbial communities from NASA Spacecraft Assembly Facility at Jet Propulsion Laboratory, Pasadena, California, USA -... ... | reverse complement strand
TCTAGCTTCCCCATCTAGGCTTTGGACAAAAACCCTCATCCACACATCCTCTTCATTGATATCCAGGTTATCAGCATAGCTATAAAAAGATTCGAGGTTCTCTTTAGTTGATACTCCTTCTGTACTAGTAAATTTAGGCATATGTTCTTGATAATCTCCTGCAGCCATGGCATTCAAAGGGACATGCAAGACTAGGGGTCCATACCTAGCAGCAACTATTCTTTCTATCTTTGTAAGGGCTTGCTGACCTGCCATGACTGGGTTATATGAAAGGATACTGGTAGACTGAGTGGTATGAATCAATGAAAAGAATGATAGAGACAGAAGAATATGATGGACAGCATGGATGCTTCTTTGAACTGAGGTCCGAAAGGGAAATGAATGACTAAGGAGCTTTATGAATCTCTGAAGGTGACTTTCATTAGTAGAGATACATGGAATTTCTAAGGCTTACCTGGTCCTGATGCTCCTTTCTATGATACTTTCTTCTGCTTAACGATCTTCTCAGGATCAGGCACTAGTTCAGCTGGTGATTTCTGAAGATTTCTCCGAGCATGGCTCACAAACTGAGCCAGGACTGCGATGTGGAGTCGCCAAAGGTTGGTCTTCCTCCAATGGAGTCGCTAGATAGATGATTACAACCAGAAATGTGTCCAGACCTTGTCTATCATCAAAATCTGGAATTGTGTCGTTCTCCTAGGGAAGCTGAGCTTCAATCTCCTCTCCCTAGCAACAGTGCCAATTCATGTTATCACCCCAAGAAACTCTCCTAGGTTGTATATCAGAGATGCTTGGCAACATTAAAAACTCAACAAAAATGTTGGAAATGGGTGGATGAATGGAAGGAATGATGCATATTCAAGCCAGATAACCACTTCTACTATGCTTAACCCTAGACATGGGTGAACACCCCCAGACTACAAGGCTTTAGACCACCAATTACTCATAGTTTGAGGAACAGGTGGAGATGGAGAATACTGACCACACCAGCAGATGCATAGGACCTTATGATGGTCGGCTACAACCAGTTAAAAGGTTTGCAAATCTATTTCCTAATGCACAGATAGGATGACAGCTCTCTGGCATTAACATAACAGAAACCTGCATACACACTTAATGATACATACTATATTTTAACACGGAGGTGGGATGACAGCGCCTCTAATGCTAAACATAAAGAGCACATGAAAAATGCATAACGGGCATAGCCTAGAACAAAGAAGAAGTGGAAAGTGAGCAATTAATAGCAAAATAATCTTGCATTAGCTGAAAATGAAGACCAGACGTTGTAGGTATCACAATAGTTACAGTCTCCAAAAGTTGAACTTTACATCAAAACAATATCCATCAACCCTAATTATATCTGTTTGCTAGGTATATATAGAGTTTTATTACAAAGATATTTTGCTAGGCTATGCGTGGAGGGGTCATAATGAACCACCAACCACATTATCTCTCTAATGGAGTCTCTGCTACGATCTTCTAGCTTTAATGGACTGATCTAATCTTTTCTAATATTCTGTTGTCCTTCTTGAGCAGGTAGAATGTTGTCTGAGAGGAAAGCCATAACTGATTAATGCTTTGATTTGCTCGAGGTCGTCCTTTCCCTTTTTGGCCATGTTGTTCCTTGATTGTAGTGGTTGAAGAGTTAATACAGACAGTACCAGGACTGGTAGCCGGCCACCTTCGTTTTTCAGGAGCACAGAACAGGCTATGGGCGTGGACAGAATGGCGAAAGCATGGTGGAGAAAGATTAGCTGTTGGATCAAGTGAATGAGCGGCAGAGATCTATCGGCAGGGGCTATCATGGAAATGAGGCTACAGACGATCACAAGCCTTTGGATCTCAGGTGGGGAGATCCAACGGCCATCGGGCAGCTAACGGGAGGAAACGGGCGGAGTGAATCGTAAGCCATCAAATCGTGGGCGGGCAGATCTGGCGGTGATCGGGAGCGGAAGGTGCGCGAGAGATAATGCGTGGGAGAATGGCGGTTTTTGTTGCGGGCGGTATTCCCCGCACCACTTTCAACGTCGGGCGATAAATATACAATGGGTTTGCAATCCAATCTTTGCATGACACGTGGCGGAGGAAAACCACCTTCCCCGCGGGTTAACGAGCACGCAAGTTGCGGTGTCGGAAGGAGCGACTACCGTTAGATCTAGAGATGGACGATAAGATGGCAGGAAGATGAGCGAGGTTTAACGTGCGAGGGAAAAAGGCACAGACCATTGGATCGGTACGATCAACTGCTACGAACGAAGGATGATAAATGGGTGCGGTTTCATGGGTTAAGCGCCCGAGCTTAAGGAAATGCAGGTTTAAGGGAGAAATATGGATTCACACTGAGTTCTGAAAGAAAACAGGGCTAGCAGGGAAAGAAGAGGTTTTAGGAGACAAAACAAAGAAAGCGGGGCTCATGCAAGCATAGCAAAAATTAATAAGAAGGAGGAAGTGAACTGCTGTGGGCTCCCTTCTGAGCATAACACACGGCTAGACCTGTCCTTTGCCCAACAAATATTGAATCGTGTAGCAGAGCTAACAGGGCCCAAGCATTAAAACTATTTGATTTCTTTATTTCTCTATCTTTTTGTTGATCATAGGAACCACTCTCTCTTCTTGGGTAGGCAACGCTTTGCACCAAACCTTTTCCAGGACCCAAGCATTAAATCGCTTTGATTGTTTCCTGCTTTTTTATTTCTTATAGGAACCACACTCTCATCCTGGTCAAGTAAGGTTTATACCAACCCTATTCCAAGACCCGAGCTTTAGATTTATTTTGGATGTTTTTAATCTAATTCTCCACTTCTAGATTGCATGAACAGAGAAACAAACAAAAGGGGCAAAGGAAGACCCCCAAAAATAGGTGTAGGAAGGAAATATTTAGGCAAAATCACCTATATCTAAGAAATCATCGAAAGGGATGAATCAGGGAACTCATAGGGGATTGTTGTCAGGGTAATATCTTAGACAGGATCTAGGCTCCAGACAATTCCACAACCAAAGCCCTCCTCAATAGCAGAAACAAAGTCTAGAGAAGAGGCAAAAGGGAGCAAAGGATCTAAGGAATTAAGTGTTGAAGGTTCCGAAGGAGGAGAGGCAGGGGAAGTAAATCCTCCACCTGATCATGGAAGTGTTGTTAAACAAGCTCATCCATGTATCTTCGAACAACTAGAACCTACTGAAATTCCAAGTGAATATTGGAGGATATTCATGGCCAACAACACAACTTCCACAATTGAATTTCCAATTGGGGAAATTAGGGGTGATGCAACCATGAAAACTATTACTCTAACAACATTACCTAATTTCCATGGTCTCTCTTCTGAGGATCATGATACATTCCTCTTCGAGTTCAATGTTGTATGTCGAGGATATGATTATGTTTCATATGCTCAAAAAATGAAGAGATTTCCTGCTACCTTAAAAGGAACATCATTGCGATGGTTTATGAGTTGATGAGGAAAATCTATTACAACATGGGACAATATGAAGCAAATTTCCCTTGAAAAATATCAGGTCTACTGCAAGTCTCGAGACATTAAATAAGAGATCTTCAAGATTATGCAGAAGGAGGATGAGAATATGGAGGAATTTTTGGAACGATTTAAATACATCCTGCAAAGTTCAAGCCATAGAGATTTGGATAAAGGTATTTTGAAGATAATATTACTCAGAGAACTAAGAGAAAAATCCCTGGAACTTTTGAATATGGTAGGAAATTGGGATATCTCAAAGGAAGAGTTCAATACTATATGTGATTTGTGTGTCAAATGTTTGCATGGACCTTTGAGGCATAAGAGAGGAACACAAGCTCTCAAATCATCTAGTAGTGGGGTCACAAAAAAAAGAAATTGGGAACTTATTAAAAAATTTGAGGACTGATATCCTAAGCACATTGTCCTCACAGCTAAACGTTCTGTAAGAAAAATAGAAATAAATGGAAGTCGAGAAAGAAATGGCCATCTTTTACCCTCCATGCAAGAAGAAGCACCTGCTAAAGGAATGTCGATTTAATACCATTGAAATTTGTGCAATGTGTGAGCAAAACCATTCCATTAGCACGTGTCCATCACTTCCTGGGTTGAAGGAAGTTTTTCAAGGAGAAAATGAAGAGATAGACTAGCTTTACTTCATGGGACCAAAGAAGCCATGGAAATCGTGACCAAAAAATATGAATCAAGGTATGACTTAAGACCCTTCTCAATATTTTAATAATTGGAATTTTGGGTCTCAACCTGCACCATTTCCACCTTCATGGCCACAATATTATAAGTATCCTACACCCTAGCAGTCATGGTCACCTCAACCTGGTCTAGTCTCTTCTTGGTCTAAAAATTGGTGTGGACCCCCTCTTCCTACAAATTGGTTTCCCTAGCCCGTGAAACAACAACAGTTACAACTCCCACCTAATGCGTTCACTAGTAATCCTCCTTTTCATCCTCAACTTCCTATTCAATCCAACCTGAACCCGAATAATAGAGGATCCAGATAGGTTGAGACACTCAACCTTCCTGCATATGGTATTGCCACTTCGGAATGCAATGAATTGAATCTTTGGTCCAGACGAGTGGTGAATACAAAGACTTTACTGATAATTGTTTAACAAATTGATGACAAAGTCTCATAACTAGAACTTAAACACCCCTCTGGGGAAGCTAGGGGTAATTCGACACAAATTTCTATACAACGTAAGTCCCCCACCAAAATAATTGTCACTCGAGGGAGTCATATAGGCCCACCTTATCCTGAGAGGTTGTCCTTGAGAAAAAAAATTCCTCAACTTGAATTTGATCTTTTAGGAGAACTACAAAATTTATTTGTTAAGATTCCATTACTCCAGGCTATGAAGGATGTGTCAATATATACTAAAATGATTAAGGAATTATGTTCCAAAAATCCTGGAAGGAAGCCGAAAGACCCACCCACTATCCATGTCATGGGGAATTTGTGAGACATAATGTTGGGAAAAATTATACCCGTCAAATATGGTGACCCATGAAACCCAATTGTCACAGTCCAAATTAATGGGGTTGATATTTCAAATGTTTTGGTAGACCTTGGGGTTGTAATTAATGTTATAACATCAACAACTATACTTACCCTTGGCCTACTTAATCTTAAACCAACCCCAATGGTTCTAGAACTTGCAGATTGGCCTATTATAAGGCATGTAGGGAAAATGGAAGATGTAACTATCTCCATGGATTCTTGGGAATACCATGTCGATCTCTTGGTGTTGTGCACTCAATCTCTATTTGGGGGGCATCCCCCAATCTTAGGTAGACCTTGGGTTGCTATGTCTGATGCCTACATTGGGCGTCGATCGAAAACATGGTAATATCAAACGAAGAAATTACAAATAACCTTGTTCTTTACCCTCTTTTAGAACCAAGTTCATTGATCAAGTCAGCATTTACCTTAGCACAAAAGTATTCCCTCAGGGATGAGTCTAAGCCTGAAAAATGAAAACATTAGACCAATTCTCAATATTGGGGAATCTCTTTGATTCAAAGAGGAAAGAGAAGACAATGCTATTAGTACATTTATTAGTGATCCCAATTTTGTTTCTTGCCTGACCTGTCAACTATTAGAGTCTCTTATGAGTTGTACTACCCAAGAAACCATTCAACCAAAAACTGAAACTAAAAATGTTCCTATCACAACAGCCCATAACAGTATTCCAGTAGAGATTGATCTAGGGAAGACATTGATCATCAATCCCAATCTATCACCCTCCCAAATTGAACAGTTTTTAATAAATATTTGAAATGAGAAGGAGGCATTTGCTTGGGAATACACGAATATGAAAGGGATTCATTCTAATTTATGTACCCATCACATATATAAGAGAGGAATGTTGACCTATTTGCCAACCACAAAGAAGAATGAACCCTGCTTTGAAAAACATTGTTAAGGAAGAACTGCATAAGCTATTGGATATTGGGTTTATTTATCCAATCTCCAATAGCCAGTGGGTAACCACATTAGTCATTATTCCAAAATAGAATGGAAAGTGGAGGATCTTTGTCGATTATAGGGAACTAAATAAAGTGACCCAAAAAGATCACTTTCCTTTACCTTTCATCGACCAGGTTATCGATACACTAGCCAGAAAGAAGTTATTTTCTTTTCTAGATGGATTTAGTGGATATAACTAGATTCAGATAGCTCCTGAGGATCAAGATAAGACCACTTTTACTTGCCCTTGGGGAACATTTCCCTACCAGGTCCTCCCATTTGGACTCTGTAATACACTTACTACTTTCCAACGGGCAATATTGGGAATCTTTTCTGATTTAATTAATGACAGTGTTGAAATCTATATGGTTGATTTTACCCCATATGGTGATTATTTTGAAGATGGTTTGAAAATTTTAGAAAAAGTACTTAAACGATGTAAACAGACTCATGTTTCTCTCAGCACAGTAAAATTTCATATGATGATGGAAGAAGGGATCAATGGGGCATTTACTTCTAGCTACAGGAATACAGGTTGATCCTACTAAGATCGAGGTAATTTTAAGTTTTCCCACCCCAAAGACACAGACAATGGTATGTAGCTTTATTGCTTATTTTGGGTATTATCGAATCTTCATAGAATTTTTTTCTAAAATAGCATTTCCATTTTTCCAACTATTGTCTAAAGATGTAGAATTTGTGTGGACTAATGCTTGTGAAGAAGCTTTTTCAAGAATCAAGAAACTAATCTCTGAGGCTCCAATATTGCGTGCTCCTGATTGGAAACTTGCATTCCATATCTCTCCATATGCTTCTCATAGAATAGTTGGAGTAGTCTTGGGACAACAGGAAGACAAGAATCCGTATGCGATCTACTATGTCATCAAGAATTTAACTCCTGCTGAACTTAATTATACAGTAATTGAGAAGGAAATTTTAGTTGTCATTTATGTTAAATAATGAATCCATACAGGTGAGGATAGTTTTTAGATCTAAAGAATATCTATTGACGCATCCCCTGATGATGGACTCACTTGGTAGTCCGAAACGTTGGGTTCACTAAAACTCTATAACAGGTCATTTATGTTGTTAAGAAATTTTGGCATTATATTATAGGGTACCCCACCTTTATGCACACAGATAATTAAACCATCAGGTATCTTATGAATAAACCTATAACTCCTGGGCATATTACAAGATGGTTATTATTGTTACAAGAATTTGATATCACTATTATAGTCAAACAAGGAAAATATAACATGGTAGAAAATTTCCTTTCTAGGCTAAATATTAATGATGAATATACACCTGTAAAAGATATTTTTCCTGATGAACATATTTTTTCAGTTTCTACTCACACCCCTTGGTATGCAGATGTTGCAAAATATCTTCCTACAGGTGAGGTACCCCATCATTTTCCATACAAGGAATAACGTAGAACTATTCAGCAAAGTGTTGGCTATACATGGATAGAAGGTTATCTCTTCTACATCAGACCAAATCAGAAAATTCGATGTTGTTTAGGAAAGGATGGGATCTATGATGTTCTGACAGCTTCCCACAATGGACCTTGAAGAGGGCATTTTGCTAATAAACGAACCTATCATAAGGTGTTGCAGATGGGATACTATTGGCCCTCTATATTCTGAGATGCTAGAAAATATGTTCGGGGGTGTGACAACTGCCAACGAATGGATCATCCTGTTCGATCAGATTAAAATCTACTATAGCCTCAACTAACCCTTGAACCCTTTAAGAAATGGGTTATTGATTTTATTGGACCATTTAATCCTCCTCATCCGAAAGTTAATATCCTTGTACACACAGACTATGTGACGAAATGGGTGGAAGCCAACATCATTGAAAAATCCCCTGAACAAATTGTCTTGGACTTTTTATTTGAAGAAATTTTTGCTCGGTATGGGACCCTCAAGGAAATAGTTTCAGATGGAGGGGCACAGTTTACAACACATTCAATAGCAGCACTTATGGAAAAATATGGAATAAAAAATCGGGTGACATCTCCATATCACCATCAGGTGAATGGTCAGGTCGAGAGCACAAATAAAGTATTGGAAAATATTCTCATAAAGACTATAGCTAACCACCATCAGAATTGGGTTGAAAAACTTCCTGAAGCACTTTGGGCGTATAGAACTACATGGCAGAATACAACAAGGTTTTCACCATATAAGCTTGTGTGTGGAAAATTCCCTTTGTTTCCGATGGAATTCGTGGTCAAAACACTCAAGACAACTCTAGAAGTAGGTAGGGATCTTACTGCAGCCTAGAAACACCAATTGAATCAATTCAATGAGTTAGATGAAATATGTTTGGTAGTTGTAAAGAACACTGCCACAATACATCCAGATACTTGTATACACCACATTTACACAAGAGAAGAAATCAGGTATGTAAGGCAGCCACAAAGACAAATGAATCCAGCTCTCAAAGAAATTGTGAAAGACAAATTGCAAAAACTTTTAAGTGCAAATATCATATACCCCATATGTGATAGTAAATGGATATCTCCTTTGGTTTTGGTTCCCAAGAAAAATGGGGAATGATGAATTTGTGTTGACTACAAAGAGTTGAATAAAGCCACCGTGAGGGATTACTTTCCTCTTCCTTTTATTGATCAAGTGCTTAATAATCTACCAGGGAAAAACTACTTATCCTTGTTAGATGGATATAGTGGCTACAATCATATCCAAATAGCCCCAGAGGACCAAGAAAAGACTACTTTTACCTGCCCACGGGGCACCTATGCTTACAGAGTTCTTCCATTTGGCTTGTGAAATGCTCCAGCTACTTTTCAGAGAGTTGTACTAGCTATATTTGTTGATCTTATACATGAATGTGTGGAAGTTTATATGGAATAGTTCATAGTGTATGGTGATTACTTTCAGTAGGATTTGGAGAACTTGGAAAAAATGTTGATTCGTTGTTAAGAAGCTCATCTGGCCCTCAGTAATATCAAATGTAAAATGATGCAAACTGGGGGAATTGTTTAAAGTTAACCCTGCAAAAATTGAGGTAATATCACATATTTCAGTCCCAACGTCACAAAAGGAGGTAAGAATATTTTTGGGACATGGAGGGCACTATAGGATATTTATTGAAAAATTCACTAAGATTGCAGTGCGCATGTTTAAACTGTTCACTAAAGATGTTGATTTTTTATGGGATACTAATTGTCAAAATGATTTTCAGGTATTGAAGGACAAATTGTCAACTGCCCCGATGTTGAGGGGACCTAACTGGTCTCTCCCTTTCCACATTTGTACTGATGCATCGGATACACCCTTGGAGATGTGCTAGGACAAAGGGAGAATCACATTCCTTATGTTATTTATTTCGTTAGTAAAAACCCCTCACCTTCAGAATTAAATTACATATTTACCAAAAAATAATTATTAGTAGTAGTCCATGCTATCAACAAATTTAGGCACTATATTATGGGTTATGAAAATTTTGTTGATACTGATCACTCTGTTATTAGATTCCTCATGAATAAGCCAATTACTATTGGAAGAATTACTAGGTGGTCACTCTTACTTCACGAATTTAATATCACTGTGATTGACAAGCCTGGACGGGATAATTCAGCTGTGGACTTCTTGTCCCAACTTAATATTGAACGAGACATAGCTCGAGTACCAATTCCAGATGACTTTCCTGATGATAATTTTTTTTCCATTACAACACATACTCCTTGGTTTGTTGATGTGGCCAACTATTTGGAATCAGGCAGGTTGCCATAGAATCTATCCACTAGGGAAAAAACAACATTGTTTAGCATAGTGTCAACTATTCTTAGGTAGAAGGAGACGTGTACCACACCGAACCTGACTTAAGCATGAGAAGGTTTGTACAGGAAGATGAAATGTTTGATGTCTTGAGAGCTTGCCATAGTGAAGCTTGTGGTGTCACTTTATAGACAAAAGAACAACTTATAAGGTCCTACATGTAGGTTATTATTGGCCCACTCTCTTTAAAGATTCCAAAAGGTTTGTTTCTAGTTGTGATGCTTGCCAAAGAATGGGAAGACATGTTTCAAGTGATGAGATGCCTCTTCAGACTTAGATATCAATAGAGCCTTTTGAAAAGTGGGCATTGGATTTTGTAGTGCCCATTTCTCCCATGTCTAAGTAGAAGAGGTACATATTAGTTTGTACAGATTATGTGACAAAGTGGGTGGAAGCTAAGGCTTTATATTTTGCCACTGAGAATTTTGTTTTAGATTTCCTCTTTGAAGACATCTTCATGCAATTTGGGGTACCTAGAGAAATTTTCACCGATCAGGGGACATAATTCACTTCCAAACTAGTAAAGGTGGTCACTTAACAGCACTAGATAAAGCACTGGAAATATACCCCATACCACCATCAGGAAAAAGGATTGGTAGAATCCACTAACAAAGTCTTAGAGTCCATTCTCACTAAAACAATTCAAATACACCACGGGGAATGGGCTGACAGGTTTCTATAAGCATTATGGGCTTACTGGATAACATGGAGGAACGTGATAGGATACACTCCTTATGAGTTAGTATATGGGAAGCAAGTGTTGCTCCCCATTGAATTTTAGGTAAAAACATTTCAGATTGCTACTTAACTCGGAATGGATCTAAATGAAGCTCAGAAACAAATAATACTTCAATTGAACAAACTTGATGAAATTAGACAAGATGCCTTCCAAATAACTATCTTGGTACAAGATCAGAGAGCTCAGTGGCACGATAAGTACATCAAGAAAAAGGTCTTCCAACCAGGGGATTGGGTGTTATTGTATGATAGTAAGTTTAAACATTTCAAAGGGAAATTTTCAACCAAATGGCTAGGGCCCTATGAAGTAGAGGAATTCTTTGATAATGACTTAGTAAGGATTAAAACCATTGATGATGATTAGACTTTGTTTGTGGTAAATGGCCATAGGCTGAAAATCTACCACTGCCCACTTTCCCAACAGGAATTTTTGCATAATGTATTGCAGGATCCAGAAATGGAGTTGGTTTAAAAGGGGGATCCAGCTCCTGCCAGTTCTTTATTCTATGTGAGCTTTGTAGGAAAACAAAAGCCAACCCATTGTTATTTATTAATACTCTCTCTCTCTCTCTCTATAGATATAGATATATATATATAAATA
>Ga0181473_100332_pt1 | contig 11115 bp, 9 predicted proteins | sample In2P11_FD_119089 | JGI IMG/M metagenome (GOLD analysis project Ga0181473, IMG submission 119089) | Clean room microbial communities from NASA Spacecraft Assembly Facility at Jet Propulsion Laboratory, Pasadena, California, USA -... ... | reverse complement strand
AAGAACTTGGGGAGCAAGATGACTTTGAGAACTCACTTGTAGAAGTTTTCATTTTCAAAGTGCACAAAAGAACTTCAAACAAGATTATTAAAGAGCTTATTCAGTAACCTCTTGCAACAACCTTTTGTGTTTCAAGGATTTGCCTAAGGTCCTTTAGGATAGAAGAATGCCTTCAGCCTTTCTTCCTTCTTGTCCTTCCTGGGCTGACCTATCAATAGCATTCCCTTCACCTCTGCAAACTCAAATAATAGTCAATCTATAACCAAGCATACAATCAATGAGGCAACCAATCCTTGACTATCCAAACACCTTTCAGACAAGCAATCTTTTCCCTGTCAATCAAGCATTCTGATACAACCTTCATTCAAGGTGGGGTTAATCAATCTTAAGCTCCAATACCACCTGATCTGAAAATGGGGCTCTTAGGCTTCTTGTCTAACTTACAAGAACCTCTCCCACTTCTAAAGCTTTAAATTTTCCCAAATCTTAATGATTAACCAATGTGGAATTAAGAAATGCTTGAAAACATAGGTGTATGCTTGTATTTTTTTTTATTGTTAAGTGCTTATGTTCATTTTCTTATGCTGATGTGAAATACAAATAACCGTAAATAAAGCATCAATTCAACAAACCCATAAGACAACAATATAATATGGAGTTCACCCTGATATCTTGGGCTACGTCTCCTTGAGCTCTAATCAACTTGATTAGACTCTCTGGGATTATGGCTTCAATTCTTTTACAAGTGCTACACTTAACTCCATTGGTTTACATCTGAACTAATGGGCTTAGAATGCCATCTTACCCCTAGTTATCCTTGTTCTGCAAATAGTTCTAGGCTTCTCTAGACTTGACTCCTTCAGTCAATGCTCTGAGCTTCTCGAGCTTCTAGCTTCTTTGACTTCCTCAGAATTCTTCATTCATCTTTGGAACTCCTTCTCATGTCTTCGACACACCTCAAACAACCAGCCACAGCTCGATCATTTGATCTCCTACTATGCTGCAACTTCACTGCAACCTCGTGGCTCTTTAGAAGTCTATTAGATCTCTTTGGCTCTGCGGCTCTGCCTCCAACCTTTGATGGCTCTACCTATTACAGTGAAATCAATTTGAGTCTCACACAACAGATGCAATTAGTAGGATTGTACTTGGATCCCCCAAGTCTATCTGGAGTACATAGACTCTCTGGAGTACTCTCTCTGTATTTGTCTTAACCTTGACTCACTTGCTGCCTTTACTTCTTTAGGTCAGCTCAACTCTGGTTTCTTTACTTCCAGGTGTGCTTACTACTTCCTGGTCTGCCCCCTTCTCCTCTCTGTTAGCCTGTGGCTTTAAAGCCAATCTTCTTCCTCATTGTTTGTTTCTACTTCTCGGCTTACTAGTTCCTTGCCTCTATCCGTTCAAATCTCTTCTTTCGGTGGTTACAATAACTGCATAACACCTTATAGGGAGGTGACCACCTATTCCTTTAACGGATGAGCGTGTCAAGTTCACCAGAACACTTGATTGTTTGAAACGGCTGTTATTTCCATTTACTCCAAGAATGCCCGCGAAACACGAATCTCTACCAACTCATCATCCACGTCAAACTTCAGAATCTCGTACAATCTGCTTTATAACTTCATCAAATCTGGTCATCCATCAGGTCACATCTCTACCATTGATCTGGACCCTCCAAATCCTATGGTCATCGCACATATTAGGGAGAAAACTTGCTTGACGTTTACCTATCCGATGTGAGTGGTTTTCTCTCTCTTCCATCGAACGCGTGTCACTCGTTGTGTGGCATTAGGTGGGACTTGGTCTAAACCACTTACCGCTCGAAGCCCTTCCGATATCCTACTGGTTTCTATGGAATTCCACCTCGGATGGAACCAAAACACTTTCTACTGAATTTCAAGATTTTTCAGGTCCGGGTGCATGTGGCTCTCCTCCTTCGAGGAGTTTTCCCTATCATATGCGATATCAGATTCCTCCCCCATTGACTCAAACCATCACTGACTTTGATAATTCACGACATTGCATATTACCATGTTCTGCTTCTCTGAGCTCTTGATCGATGGCCCTCGTTGATCCGCACTAATCACAATTAGTAACTGTCATGAGGATTCCTCTGATAATCTTGATCTTCACAAGATTTTTAATCTTTGGCATAAATTATAGAGAGTTCATGAAGGCTTAGAGAGTTTTAGGATCCATTTTGGATCACCATCCTCCCTGGATCGATGGGAACCACCTCACTCATACAAACTTCACTCTCTATCCCTCCCATAGAGTCATACTCCCTCCTATTCTGGGCTAGGTCTCACTTTTCCTGGTCTGGCTATTCAATCATCTCGTGGCCGAAAGTCCAATCCCTCAAAATCCATACTGAAGGCTGGGGTAGAAGTTGTCACTGGCAAACAATCCACTCTTGAAGGGATTCTTAGAGCATTGAAAACCCCTAGGAGGGTTCCACCATGAAATGGCTATCCTTTAAACACAGAGGTATGGCTAGTGCCTCCAAAAAACTAGCCTGTGGATATCATCATGCTGCAAGAAACCCTGGGGGATGATGATCTCATCAATCAAACCTTAACATCCCTAAAACCCAATTGGATCTTTTACTCCCTTGATGTTGTGGGTCGATCTGGGGTACTAGCCATTAGATACAACCCACGTGCTATTAAGGTTACAACATCCTCGAGAGGATTAGAGTTCTTAGGTATGGACATTTTCTCTGTCGATCTCAGTATGAATATCTGGGTTATAAATGTATATGGACCTTGTCATCGGTGAGAGGAATTCTGGCAGCATTTTCTTAATTTAGATATTACTACATTCGATCCCCTAGTAATCGTGGGTGATCTTAATTTCTTCATAGGATTTGGGGAATCTTAGGGATCCCAGGCACAAGTAGATCCTCTGTCTGGATACATTAGGAATTCCTAGAGCAACAAAACCTCACGGATGTCCCCATGATAAGGCCCCTACCCACTTGGAGAAACAAAAGGGTAGGGGATTCAGCTTTGGCTAGGAGTCTCGATCGATTCCTGATTAAGGTGCCCTTGTTGCATCATCTGAATAGATATAGACAATGGGTGGGTTCTGGGGGCATATCTAATCACTCCCCAATATACTTGGAGATCCTTGGTCTCGAAGCAATACCTAAATCCCCCTACAAATTCAATCATGTCTGGCTACACGAACCGAGATACATCAAGATGGTCACTGATTATTGGAAGGAAAATCCCATCTTGAGTCACAGATCCCTAGCTGAGGGTTTCTACCACAATCTATCTCAGCTTAAGCATCTATCCATCTCCTGGGCCATAGAGGAAAAACAAAAGGACGATCAAAGCCTACCTTTGATTGAATCTGAATTGAGTGCTCTTATGGATGACAACAATAAGGGATTTTAATCTACAAATGAGAAATCACATCTTATTGAGCTTGAGAAGCAGAAGGACAATATATTGAAGGAAAGAGAGGAAACCTGGAGACTTAAGAGCAGGGAAATCTGGCTACAAGCCGGAGATGATAACACAAAGTTCTTTCAGAACTTCACAAAGGGAAGGTAGCTAACACTACCTGGGAATTACCTTTACCAGATGGAGGTGTGGCTGACACCTTCAAAAAGCTCTTCTGCTGGGCACCTCACACTTCCATAATCTTTACAAATCTCCCCAAGAGACCAATCTAGCAGATATCATACAAGTGGTTGGCTACTTCCCTAGGTTTGTAGATGATGAGGTGGCAGAGGAGCTCAATTCACCTGTGACACCTGTTGAACTTGAGGGGACCATGAAGTGATTTAAAAAGGATAAAATCCCGACTGAATGGGTGGAGTATTGAGTTTTATCTGGCATTTTATGATCTCTTGGGTCAAGACCTGCTCAATGTTTTGGAGCAGTGCAGGACCACTTGCAAATTGTATGATTCCATTAATTCCACCTTCATTTCCCTTATCCCCAAGACTAATTCTCCATCATCCTTCAATGACTTCCGCCCCATCCCTCTCTGCAATTGTCTCTACAAAATCATCTCTAAGATCATTGCCAACTGAATCAGACCCATACTAACTCATTATATTTCACCTGAGCAATTCGCTCTTCTCGAGAACCGACATATGCATGAAGCCATTGGTACCGCTCAAGAGGCTATACAGTCTATTAGATCCAAAAATCTAAAAGGCATTATTTTAAAGATTGATCTAGTGAAAGCTTTCAACCATGTTAGCTGGCTTTACATCTAAATGCATCTCATCCACCTAGGGTTCCCACATCTATTCACCACCTAGATCATGTCTTGCATTACTACAACTTCCTTCAGTCTCCTCTTTAATGGCTCTGCTTCCCACTTTTTTCATGCTGAAAGGGGACTCAGACAGGGTTGTCCTCTATCCCCCCCTCCTTTTCCTCGTTGTCATGGAAGGATTCAATCGGTTAATTGCACATGAAAAGTGAAATGGTAGACTATTCAGTCTAAAAAATAAATTATCATTGCTACCTCACACATCTCCTATTTGTCGATGATGTCCTTATTTTTCTGGATGGTAGCATTCGAGACTCTGTCTCTTTTGATAATATTCATTCCACTTTCTACCGAGCTATATGTATGGTGGAAAACCATGGGAAATCTACCATTAATTTGGCTCACACATCCATCCATGAAACTCGATATGCACAACAACACTTCCCATATTCTATTCACCCACTTGACCATGGATTCAAATACCTAGGTTTCTGGATCAAACCCATAAGCCAAAAAATTTCAGATTCGATATGGTTGGTCATCAAATTGGAGAAAAGGCCCACAAATTGATGCCATCACTTCTTGTCTAGAGTTGGAATATTAGTGCTAATAAAATTAGTCTTGGAGGCTACCCCTTTTTTATGGATGCCTTTAGCCCAGATACCTAGAAGTATACTTGCTCGTCTTCAACAAATTTGCAGCAGATATCTTTGGCATGGTCAATAGGATAAGAGAACATTTGCTTAGGTTAGTTGCAACAAGATTGCCTTTCCCAAAAAATGGGGAGGATGGGGAATCAAAGATTTACCCCTTTTTTCTCAAGCACTCCCTGCAAAAATCGGTTGGACACTCCTCTCCAAATAGAACCTTTAGACCTCTATTACTTACCATAAATACATAAGGCCTCTCTAAATCATTGGCTGGGTTAGGCTGCCACAATGGACAAGGACTGGTGTCTTAACAGTTTGGAAAGCTCTGCTCCGTTCTCTCCTGAACATTCGCAATAATTTGGCATGGCGAATAAATGATGGCACAAAAGCGTGCATCAGTATGGACCCCTATATAGGAGGAGGTGGTCGATATCAGCTTTCAAGAGAGTTAATCCTCCATTTAAATCAGAAAGATATCAGTGTTATTGCACATATTGTTGACCAGGTTAATTCCACCATATATGCTCAGGCCTGGAAATTTGCAAATCAGTTAAATATTCCTCCTCATTGGCACCAAATATGGAATAATTACACTTCTACTTTGACTCACACATCAAAGTTAAGGAGGGACCGGATGAAATCATGTGGTGCCTTGCTAAAAATGGAATATATACCCCAAAGGCTAGTTACCTCGGGCTGATAAATAACAAACAACCTAATATTACACATGATTAGTGGCAGGGTATCTAGAAATTAAAAACCCCACCATGAACCAAGCTCTTCTTTTGGTGTGCACTTAGCAATAAAGTCCCCACTGGGGAAACCTTAACACACATAGAGCCATCCACGGACCACACTGGTGTGAACTTTGTAAGCAAGCATCTGAATTGACCAAGCATCTATTTCTTAAATGTGAAGCTACGGTTAATATTTGGAGATCCATCGCAATAGAGATTCACTATACTAGCAGATGGGAAGGGGATAACATAAACCATGCATGGAAAAACTGGCACAGCTCTCACCCTGGATCAAATCTGATTTGCCTTCCTCTGATCATTTGCTGGTCTATTTGGTTAGCGCATAATAGAATAATTTTTGAAGATGATACTGTCAGTTGGTAGATTATCTCTGTAAAAATCATCTCCATTTATCATGAGCTCCTTAAATATACTATGTGCGTCCCTGAAGACCACTTGCACCCAATCCCATTGACCACTCCATTCCCTGGGCTTTTTTCGACAATGCTGCTCAGGAATGTTAATTTTGGGTATGTTCTATGCGAGAGCAATTTATTTAAATTTTCACAGTTAGTAATCATATCAGCATTAAAGTAAACTACAGATAGAACATAAGTATAAATCGCAGAAGACATGCCAAGACAAGAAAAGTGGTTAACCATACCTGTGCTCGCTAACCCTGGTTGAAACAGAACCATTCGAAACTGAGCTTCGTCTACCAAACAATGGCGAAGCTGAACCTCATTCACCAGAGGATAGAGTTCTCGTACCTCATGAAACAATAGCTGATGGAAGAGGAAATGGAAATAGGTAAGTGAAGCTCACCAAGTGGAAGTAGAGCGAGGTGAAGAAACTATGCCCATGAAGAATAGCAAAGTGAAGCTTATCAAGCCAAAGGATAAGGAAAAGGATGTGTAAGCATGCTTGACCAACGGGAAAGGAAAATCAAAAGGTAAAGCTAGTGATTGATACTTTGACGGGTACTAACTGGGAGCTAGTTGAACCTCGTCTCGTGCTGCTTCTATCGCTAGCTGTTAGGTTGGTCATCATCCATAGCAATTGTCTCTAAGCCATGAATGAAACAATCTACAGATTTACGAGGACTCCAAAATCATTATTAATTGGTTCAATAATGCCACTATCTGCCATGCACACACACTTAGAAATATTTTGGATGAAGTGAACATATTCAAAACTCATTTAAATTCCATCATATGTCATCATATTTACAGGGAGCATAACAACAGCGTTGACAAGCTTTCAAAGGAGGCCACACTACTACCTAGAGTTCAATGGATGATTCAGGATGTAACAAGATGTCACCTCACTCATACAAACTTCACTCTCAATCCCTCCCATAAAGTCATACTCCCTCCTATTCTGGGCTAGGTCTTACTTTTCCTAGTCCGACTATTCAATCATCTCATGGCCGAAAGTCCAATCTCTCAAAAGCCATACTAAAGGCTGGGGCAGAAGTTGTCACTGGCAAACAATCCACTCTTGAAGATGTTCTTAGAGAATTGAACACCCCTGGGAGGGTTCCACCATGAAATGGTTATCCTTTAAACGTAGAGGTATGGCTAGTGCCTCCAAAAAACTAGCCCTGTGTAGGTTATTTGAAATCGAGCTTGTGGATATCATCATGCTGCAAGAAACCCTGGGGGATGCTGATCTCATCAATCGAACCTTAACATCCTTAAAACCCAATTAGATCTTTTACTCCCTTGATGTTGTGGGTCGATCTGGAGGACTAACCATTGGATACAACCCACGTACTATTAAGGTTACATCATCCTGGGGAGGATTAGGGTTCTTAGGTATGGACATTTTCTCTGCCAATCTTGGTATGAATATCTGGGTTATAAATGTATATGGACCTTATCATCGGCGAGAGGAATTTTGGTAGTGTTTTCTTAATTTATATATTACTACATTCGATCCCCTAGTCATCGTGGGTGATCTTAATTTCTTCATAGGATTTGGGGAATCTTGGGGATCCCAGGCACAAGTAGATCCTTTGTTTGGGTACATTAGGAATTCACTAGAGCAACAAAACCTCACGGATGTCCCCATGATAAGGCCCCTACCCACTTGGAGAAACAGAAGGGTAGGGGATTCATCTCTGGCTAGGAGGCTCGACCGATTCCTGATTAAGGTGCCCTTGTTGCATCATCTGAATAGATATAGACAATGGGCGAGTTCTGGGGGCATATCTGATCACGCCCCAATATACTTGGAGATCCTTGGTCCTAAAGCAAAACCTAAATCCCCCTACAAATTCAATCATGTCTGGCTACAGGAACCAAGATACATCAAGATGGTCACTGACTATTGGAAGGAAAATATCATCTCAAGTCATAGATCCCTAGCTGAGGGTTTCTGCCACAATCTATCTCAGCTTAAGCATCTATCCATCTCCTGGGCCATAGAGGAAAAACAGAGGGATGACCAGACCATACCTTTTATTGAATCTGAATTGAATGCTCTTACGTATGACAACAATAAGGGATTTTAATCTACAAATGAGAAATCACATCTTATTGAGCTTGAGAAGTAGAAGGACAATATATTGAAGGAAAGAGAGGAAACCTGGACACTTAAGAGCAGGGCAATCTGGCTACAAGCTGGAGATGATAACACAAAGTTCCTTCAGAACTTCACAAAGGGAAGAAAGGTAGCTAACACTATCTGAGAATTACCTTTACCAGATGGAAGTGTGGTTGACACCTTCAAAAATATATCTCTGCTGGGCACCTCACACTTCCAGAATCTTTACAAATCTCCCCGAGAGACCAATCTAGCAGATATCATACAAGTGGCTTGCTACTTCCCTAGGTTTGTAGATGATGAGGCGGTAGAGGAGCTCAATTCACCTGTGACACCTGCTGAACTTGAGGGGACCCTGAAGTGGTTTTAAAAAGATAAAATCCCTGGACCAAATGGGTGGACTATTGAGTTTTATCTGGCATTTTATGATCTCTTGGGTCAAGATCTGCTCAATGTTTTGGAGGAGTGCAGGACCACTGGCAATTTGTATGATGCCATTAATTCCACCTTCATTGCCCTTATCCCAAGACTAATTCTCCATCATCCTTCAACGACTTCTACCCCATCTCTCTCTACAATTGTCTCTACAAAATCATCTCTAAGATCATTTCCAACCGAATCAGACCGATACTATCTCATTATATTTCACCTGAGCAGTTTTCTCTTCTTGAGAACCAACAGATGCATGAAGCCATTAGTACCACTCAAGAGGCTATACACTCTATTAGATCTAAAAAGCTAAAAGGCATTATTTTAAAGATTGATATGGTGAAAGCTTTCGACCATGTTAGCTGGCTTTACATCAAAATGCTTCTCATCCACCTAGGGTTCCTGCATCTATTCACCACCTAGATCATGTCTTGCATTACTACAGCTTCCTTCAGTGTCCTCTTTAATGGCTCTGCTTCCCATCTTTTTCATGCTGAAAGGGGACTCAGACAGGGTTGTCCTCTATCCCCCCTCCTTTTCCTCATTGTCATGGAAGGAATCAATCGGTTAATTGCACATGAAAAGTGAAATGGTAGACTATTTAGTCTAAAAATAAATTATCATTACTACCTCACACATCTCCTATTTGTCGATGATGTCCTTATTTTTCTGGATGGTAGCATTCGAGACTCAATCTATTTTGATAATCTTCATTCCACTTTCTCCCGAGCTATAGGTATGATGGAAAACCATGGGAAATCCACCATTAATTTGGCTCACACATCCATCCATGAAACTCGATATGCACAACAACACTTCCCATGTTCTATTCGCCCACTTGACCATGGATTCAAATACCTGGGTTTCTGGATCAAACCCATGAGCCAAAAAATTGCAGATTCGATATGGTTGGTCATCAAATTGGAGAAAAGGCTCACAAATTGGTGCCATCACTTCTTGTCCAAAGTTGGAATATTTGTGCTAATAAAATTAGTCTTGGAGGTTACCCCTTTTTTATGGATGCCTTTAGCCTAGACACCTAGAAGTATACGTGCTCATCTTCAACAGATTTGTAGCAGATATCTTTGGCATAGTCAATTGGACAAGAGAACGTTTACTTGGGTGAGTTGCAACAAGATTTCCTTGCCCAAAAAGTGGGGAGGATGGGGAATCAAAGATTTACCCCTTTTTGCTCAAGCACTTGCTGCAAAATTTGGTTGGACACTCCTCTCCAAACAGAACCTTTAGACCTCTATTACTTACCATAAATACATAAGGCCTCTCCAAATCATTGACTGGATTAAGCTGCCATGATGGACAAGGATTGGTATCTTAACAGTTTGGAAAGCTCTGCTCTATTCTCTCCCGAACATTCGCAATAATTTGGCATGGTGAATAAATGATGCCACAAAAGCGCACATCAGTCTAGACCCCTGGATAGGAGGAGGAAGTCGATATCAGCTTTTGAGAGAGTTAATCCTCCATTTAAATAAGAGAGATATCAATGTTATTGCACATATTGTTGACCAGGTTAATTCCACCATAGATTCTCAGGCTTGGAAATTTGCAAATTAGTTAGATATTCCTCCTCATTGGCACCAAATATGGAATAATTACACTACTACTTTGACTAAGTCACACATCAAAGTTAAGGAGGGACCAGATGAAATCATGTGGTGCCTTGCTAAAAATGGAGTATACACCCGAAAGGCTGGTTACCTTGGGCTGATAAATAACAAACAACCTAATATTACACATGATTGGTAGCAGGGTATCTAGAAATTAAAAACCCCACCATGAAGCAAGCTCTTCTTTTGGTGTGTACTTAGCAATAAAGTCCCCACTAGGGAAACCTTAACACACACAGAGCCATCCATGGACCACAATGGTGTGTACTTTGTAAGCAAGCATCTGAATTGACCGAACATCTATTTCTTAAATGTGAAGCTACGGTCAATCTTTGGAGATCCATCGCAACAGAGATTCACTATACTGGCAGATGGGAAGGGGATAACATAAACCATGCATGGAAAAACTGGCACAGCTCACACCCTGGATAAAATCTGATCTTCCTTCCTCTGATCATTTGCTAGTCTATTTGGCTAGCACGGAATAGAATACTTTTTGAAGACAGTGCTGTTAGTTGGTAGATTATCTCTGCAAAAATTATCTCCATTTATCATGAGCTCCCTAAATATATTATGCGCGTCCCTGACGACCACTTGCACCCAATCCCATTGACCACTCCATTCCCTGGGCTTTTTTCGATGGTGCTGCTCAGGAATGTCAATTTTAGTTATGTTCTATGCGAGAGCAATTTATTTAAATTTTCACAGTTAGCAATCACATCAGCATTAAAGTAAACTGCAGATAGAGCATAAGTATAAACTGCAACAGACATCCAAGACAAGAGGACACAAGATGTGGCGCTAGCCAGGGACAAACCCCACAATGTGTGGGGAAACCCTTGATCAATTCTTCTTTTATGTTCTTCAAAGTTCAGCAGAGAAAGAGAGAGA